>VFQR01000082.1_pt1 | contig 234260 bp, 235 predicted proteins | sample 3512321 | NCBI WGS metagenome assembly VFQR01 (sample SAMN10412374, study PRJNA504923) | tailings metagenome | isolation source: Relicate 3 Philex TSF1 revegetated site | place: Philippines: Tuba, Benguet | collected 2017-08-29 | reverse complement strand
GGTTGGTGAAGCCGTACTCCCGGATCGATCCCGCGATCAGCGCGACCTGCGCCTCTGAATGCGTCCGGGCGTTCCGCGCGTAGGGGATCAGCTCGCCCACCGCCCGGTGTTCGATGTGGAGCTCCCGCCCCGCTCTCCGATCGACCGCAACCGCCATCGCCTGCCTCGCCCGTGACCCCCGCCTTCGGAATTACGCGGGGCTGCCTGTGCCTTAGGCGGAGCATATCACGGGGTTAAGCCTTTGTAATTATGACAATAAAAGACATTCGGCGACGGACGGCGACAAATCGCGCCGACGATTACTGATCGAGGCCGGCCAGAGAGATGTGGGACAGATGGGACAGGAGAAATTGTTTGTCCCTCACGCGCGCGGGAACGACTTAACGTTTCTGCTGTCCCATCTGTCCCACCGGCACTTCGCGCGCAGACGTTTGACTCGCAGCGCACCGGAATGGTGAACTCAGGCAGGGGCTTAGAAGAGGAGATCGGACGCCCGTGGGCCACAACACACTCGGCGTCATCCCGGGCACGCGCAGATGGCGCATGGTCGTCGACTTGCTCGATAGTGGCGCACCAACAGAGTCCGTGGTCTCGGCAAGTGCCGAAGCGGCGGAAAGATCACTGTTGAACGCTGCGAGCGACCCCGTCTTCGTTGAGGCTGTCCGCCTGACGCTCGCAATCCCGTTGGCGGCCAGGTCAGCGGACTTTGGCGATGCCCTACGCCAACTCTATCTGGACGTCCCGAACAAGCCGACCTTGCTCGACCTCACGCTCGCGACCACCGATCGCCTGGACGAAGTCGCACGGCGCTCACCGTCTCGCACCGACTTCGGTGAGCTCGCGGGCCGTGCGCTGAACCGAACACTCAACACGTTCATCGGCGACCGACTGCCGAGCCTCTTTGCGGCCACAGCAGAAGACGTTCAGGCTACCGCGAGGCAGCTCTCGTCCAGCGGCCTCGTGCCGGAGTACTGCCGCGGATTCTTCGGGCATCTTCTGAACGAAACCTTGAGCTACTGGCTTGACCGAACTCTTTCCACACGCATTGGCATAGGCCAGAGGTTCGAGGATCAGCAGGACCGCTCGGGGTTCGACAGGGAGCTTCACCAGTTCGTTTCCGAGAACACCCGCATCATCAAAGAGTTCTCTACCGGCTGGTACGGAAAGACCGCCTACCAGAAGGGGGCGTTCGATACCGAGGACGCGAGATCCTTCGGCGCCATCGCCCTGAAGAAGATCGTTGCGGAGCTACATCGAAGGCAGTCTGCCGATGCCTAACGCGGTGGTTGAAGTCGGCGGACGCGTCGACCCACTGGTCGTGCAGATCAACGGACATCGCCCCACGTTTCAGCTGAGAACCGATGCGATCGACCGGCATCTTTTCAGACATCTGGAGGATCGCCACCTCGATCTTCTGGAGATCGCCTGCGCCGTCTTCCACGCCGACGGAAGCGTTCCCCGCGGAGGTCCGACACGTCCGGACATGGGAGGGGGCTGGAGGCGACGCTTCCGCTTCACGTTTCACGTGCGCGACGTCGGTTTTTGGACCGACCCCTCGGTTCGCGGTGCTCTCGTCAACACAATCGAGTTCCTCACCGAGGACCAGGTGTCGGTCGAGTTCGCCAGACTGCTGGAAGCCCGGACCGGACAGGATTATCTGCCCCTTGCCCAGGAGACGCCGGTCTTCCCGGCCGACCGGATCATCCTGTTTTCGGGCGGCCTCGACTCCTTCGCCGGCGCTCTTGAGACGCTTGACTCTACGTCCGAGCGCGTGGTGCTTGTCACACACCGCTCGGCGCAGAAAGCGATCCCGCGGCAGCATGAACTTGGGAGCTACCTATCCGGGCGATTTCCTGGCAGGGTGCTACATCTCGAGGTCATGGCGCGCCGACAGAACCAGCTCGCGGTCGACACGACGCAACGATCCAGATCCCTGCTCTTTGGCGCCCTAGGGCTCGCGGCTGCTCACGGATACGGGGCCAGCCATGTCGACTTCTTCGAGAACGGCGTGATCAGTCACAACCTGCCGCTTTCCCGACAGATCGTGGGAACTATGGCGACACGGACGACCCACCCGCTCTCTCTTCGCCTGCTCTCCGAGCTTCTCGATCTCGTAGGGCCAACGCAGATACCTCTCAGCAACAAGTATGCGTGGAAAACCAAGACGGAGGTCGTCCGTCGGATCGCCGAGCATGGCGGCCAAGGCAAGATCGCGGCGACCGTGAGCTGCACAAGCGTCCGAGAACAAACCTCCCGGCACACACATTGCGGTGCCTGCTCGCAATGCCTTGATCGGCGTTTCGGCATCCTGGCCGCGGGTCTCGGCGAGTTCGACTTCGCCGATGACTACGCGACGGATGTCGTCTTTGGGGCACGCGAAAAGGAACAATCGCGCTGCCTGGCGAACGAATGGACACGCCACGCAAAATGGTTGGCCAACGCGAGTCCCGAGGAATTCCTCAAGAAGTTCGGTGCCGACTTCGCACGCATTGCCAGAGGTCATTCCGATGAGGATCGGGAAGGCGTTCTCGCGAAGACGATCGACATGCACCGGCGGCACGGGAGAGCCGTGATAAAGATGCTCGGAGACGCAATACGCGAGAACTCGTTCGAATTGGCGGAACAGGCTTTCCCGTCCACGTCCCTCGTTCGCACATGGCTTGGGAGCGGGGATCTCGCGCCCGATGAACCGCCACAGCCTGCCGCGTCATCAGTTGGATTTCCGATCCATCTGAACCTGAAAGAGGAACCCGTTGACTATGTTCCAGAGCCCGGTGATCCACTGCGGGTTGCATTCATAGTCGAGGGCAAACGGCACGCGGTCGTTGGCGAAGGATTGGGACGCATCTCAGGCGCTCCGGCGCGCGTCCCCCATGCCCTTCGTGCTTATCTGGACGAAGATCGGGCAGCCGGTCGTGCGCCCGGTGATTGTCAGTACGTCCATTTGGAGACAATCTCAGAGTTGAGCGATTTGGGGGCGGACGCTCCTCGCCAGTACGTCAAGCGGTGCCGGAAAGAACTCGCAAGGAACTACCGTGAGATTTACGGCCGAGATCCGAATGCGCCCCTTTTGATCCAGAACAAGATGGCGAAGGGCCATCGCCTCGACCCGACGATCGTCATCGTCGAATCGCCCGAATGACGGTACCCGTCGACGGCGCGGGGCTCCCCGCCTTTTGTCACAACCAGACTCGAAATGTCACAACTCTCCCCTTGATCTCTGCGATATCAGAGATTGACCCGTAGAGCTGTCACGCCGTGGCAGTCGTTGTCACGGCACGCCGAATGATCCGTCGTCTCAATGACCATACCCTGCTCGCGAAGACATCAGACGCGAGCAGAAAATGATGACCTCGAACGCACTTTATGCCGGACCAGGCGACCCGCTCGCCTTGATCCGGGAACGCGACGTCGCCGAGCGGTGGAAGAAGTCCATTCGCACGCTCCAGCGCTGGAGAGCGGAGGGCTACGGTCCGGCCTATCTCCGGATCGGTGGAAGCATCTTCTATCGCCACACTGACATCCTGGCCTTCGAGGCCCGGGTCCGGCGCGGCGGGGAGTAATGCCGATGACGGCTCATCCGCATCATGCCGACGTGCCACCGATCGATGTCGAGGCCATCAACACCTACTGCGACGTGGTCTTCGGCTACCTCGACGGGTACGTTCCGATCCGGGTGCTGTCCGAAACGGGTACCCCCAACCAGACCCCGCACGTCGAATTCCAAGAAGTTTCAGGGATCGCAGACCGACTCATCAGGATCGCACCCCGAGCAGCTAAGACCCTTCGTGGTCTCTACGTTGTGCCGGGAACGGTTCGGGCGGCAGGTTCCGCGAAAGCGCATGACGTCACGCAGACGGGCGTCGTCCTTGTCGACCTCGACGCCGGAGCCATCGAGGCCGCCCGAGACCACCTCATTCGGCATCTGGGACCGGCCACTCTGGAAGTGGCTTCGGGAGGAGTGACCGACTCCGGGCAGATCAAGCTGCACCTCTATTGGAAGCTCACCGAGGCCGCCCAAGGCCACGATTTGAAGAAGGTCACCTCACTCCGCGCGATGATCGCGGCCAAGGTTGGGGGCGATGGCTCCTTTGCCAGCATCCACCAGCCCATACGTGTCGCCGGCACGATCCACGGGAAGAAGGGAAAGTGGTCTCCCGTTAGGCTGCTCGCGCACCGCACCGTCGAGTACGATCTTGCGGATCTCGCCGATGCCATCACGGCTATGCCGGCGATCGTGATCAACAAGAACGACGCGACTATCACCGCAGACGACCCCCGCCGACCTTCCGCCAAGAAGCTCACTACCTTGCGCGTTCACGCGGGTGGCATCGACGGAGTTACCCGCTTCGAAGCCATGTCGCGCGTGATCGGTCACTGGATCTGGGCCGCGCGTGAGGGCCGGTGCAGCGTCCGGGATGCGCTTGAAGCGGTTCTCAAGCATAACACCGCGATGATCGACCCGCCGTGGGGTGACTTGCGCGTCCGCCGGGAGTTCGATGCGCTTCTTCAGCGCGATCTAGAACGGAACGGTCCCATACCGTGCACTTTCGGTCTGGGCTCTGAAGCGGCTGGTGAAAGTCCATCCGACATTGCGCCCAGGCACAGCGACGATGCGCTCGCTGCGGCCTTCGTCGGAAAGCACGCGTCAGCGACGCGCCGAGTGGAATCGTGGGGCTCGTGGTTCGTCTGGAGCGGCAAGGTCTGGGAACGGGACGAGACCGGGCTCACGCGCGAGAGGATGCGGCAGGTCTGTCGCGCGGCCGCCGCCACCGCGGACGCCCGTGGCGAGCCGCGGCGCATCGCCAGCGACAAGACCATCGCCGCCGCGCTGCGGGTTGCGGGAAGCGATCCCGCCATAGCGTCTCGCACTTCAGACTGGGACGCCCAAAAGATGCTGCTGAACACCCCTGCTGGAGTCGTCGATCTCGACACCGGCGAAGTTACTCCCCACGAGCCTACGTTGCTCCTGACCCAGATCACGTCTGCCTCCCCGGGCACCGACTGCCCGCTCTGGCTCGACTTCCTGGCGACGATCACGGGCGGGGATCAGGATCTCCAGGCTTATCTCCAGCGCCTCGCCGGCTATTGCCTCACCGGGCTGACGTCGGAGCAGGCCTTTGTCTTCCTTTACGGCACGGGCGCCAACGGGAAATCGGTGTTCCTCGGGACGATCGAGCGCGTCCTTGGCAGCTATGCGGCGACGGCAACCCTCGACACATTCATGGCGTCGCGTTCGGAACGCCATCTCAGTGAACTGGCGGGCCTCAAAGCGGCGCGCCTCGTGATCGTGCCGGAGACGGACGCCGGACGGGCCTGGTCGGAAGCGCGCATCAAGATGGTCACAGGCGGCGAAAGCATCCGGGCGAACTTCATGCGCTGCGATCACTTCGAGTTCCGACCACAGTTCAAGCTCGTCGTCATGGGCAACCACCGCCCGGCGATCACAAGCGTCGGCGAGTCGATGCGACGCCGTCTTCACATGGTGCCCTTCGCGGTCACCATTCCTGAGGAGGAGCGAGACGGATCGCTTCAGGACAAACTGCTTCAGGAGCAGGATGGCATCCTTGGCTGGATGCTTGAGGGCTGCGCAGAGTGGCGCGAGCACGGGCTGAGGCCTCCGGCTTGCGTTGTGGAGGCGGCGGCGGACTACTTTGCCAGTGAGGATCTGGTCGGCCAGTGGATCTCGGAGGAGTGCGTTCTCGAGGCTTCGCATCGGACACCGTCGTCGATGCTTTACGCCTCGTGGAAGTCCTGGGCCGAGACCCACGGGCATGATCCCGGCACGACGAAGTGCCTTGGCTCGGCCTTGCGCTCGCGGGGGCTAACGGATGGAAAGGTTGCTCGTGGTCGTGGCTGGTACGGAATTGGGCTCGCTCGGCAGACGGCCGGGGAGGGCCCGAAATGAACCCGCTCCACCCCTCCCATCTGTCCCCGCTGGAGCGCCGCCGCGAGCTCTGCACGATCCTCGCCCGTGGCGTGGTTCGGCTCCACCTGCGCCAGTCAAGCGGACTATCTGCCGACACCGGAGATAGTTCGCTTCACTCCGCGGCCGACCGGAGCGGTCATGCAACCCGGACCAACCGGAGAACCGCATGACCAGCCATGACCCCATCCCCGCGCGCCTGGCCGCGCTGAAGACGACCCCCACTCCGGAGCTGAAGGCGCAATGGCGCGAGCTGTTCGACAACGAGCCGCCGCCCTTCAACCGCCGCTACCTCGAGAGCCGCCTCGCCTACCGCATCCAGGAACTGGCCTACGGCGGGCTAAAGCCGGAGACCATCCGACGCCTCGAACGGCTCGGCGAAGAGCTTGATGGGGGTGATCGGACGAAGAGCCGCATCCGCGCCGATTACAGACCGATTGCTGGGACGCGCCTGATCCGTGAGTGGCAGGGCATCGAGCACGTCGTCACGGTCACCTCGGACAGCTTCACATGGGAGGGCCGGCCCTACAAGTCGCTCTCCGCTATAGCCCGCGCCATCACCGGCACACGCTGGAACGGCTGGGTCTTCTTCGGGCTCAGGAACCACCGGAGACGTGCATGAACGAGAAGATCGTCCGCAAGCTCCGCTGTGCCGTCTACACGCGGAAGTCCTCCGAGGAGGGGCTCGAGCAGGAGTTCAACTCCCTCGACGCCCAGCGGGAGGCCTGCGAGGCCTACGTCGCGAGCCAGCGGTCGGAGGGCTGGGTTCTGGTCCGGGACCGCTACGACGACGGCGGGGTCTCCGGCGGTACGCTCGATCGCCCTGCCCTGCAGCGGCTCATGGCCGACATCGAGGACGGCCTCGTCGACATCGTGGTCGTCTACAAGATCGACCGGCTCTCGCGCTCGCTCGCGGATTTCGCCAAGCTCGTCGAGGTATTCGACCGACAGGGCGTGACCTTCGTCTCGGTGACGCAGGCCTTCAATACCACGACATCCATGGGCCGGCTGACGCTCAACATCCTCCTGTCCTTTGCACAATTCGAACGAGAGGTCACCGCGGAGCGCATCCGGGACAAGTTCGCGGCCTCGCGCCGGAAGGGCATCTGGATGGGGGGCAATCCGCCCTTTGGCTACCGGGTCGACAACCGCAAGCTGGTGGTGGTGCCGGAGAACGCCGATCTCGTGCGGCGGGTGTTCAACCGGTTCATCGAGACGGGGTCCTCGACGCTCATCGCGAACGAGCTCGCCGCACAGGGCGTGCGCACACCGAAGGGCCACCCGATCGACAAGAAGTTCGTCTACCGCATCCTGAACAACCGGGCCTACATCGGCGAGGCGGTCCACAAGGGCGACAGCTATCCCGGCGAGCACGACGCCATCATCGATCCCGAGATTTGGAACCGCGTCCACGCCATCCTGCAGGAGAGCCCGCGCAAGCGCGCGGCCCGCACCCGCGCCGACACGCCCGCGCTGCTGAAGGGGCTGCTGTTCGGGCCGGACGGCGCCGCGTTCTCACCGTCGCACACCCGAAAGGCCGACCGGCTGTACCGCTACTACGTCAGCCAGACCGTGCTGAAGCATGGCGCAGGATCCTGCCCAGTGGGCCGCGTGCCAGCGGGCGAGATCGAGGCGGCTGTCATAGACCAGCTCCGCACGGTGTTCCGCCAGCCCGAGATCGTGGCGGGGACGTGGAAGGCGGCACGTGCCCACACCGCCGACATCTCCGAGTCCGACGCCCGCGCGGCATTGCAGCAGTTCGACCCGCTGTGGGATGAACTCTTTCCCGCCGAGCAGGCACGCATCGTGACATTGCTGGTAGAGCGCGTCGATATCGGCACAGGCGGGTTAAACGTCCGGCTCCGTATGGACGGCCTCGGAGGGCTCGCGCGCGAGATGCGGGCCGGAGACGTGGGAGCGGCCGCATGACCCGCGGCACTCTGATCCCCGAAACGGTGACGCTCCATGTCCCGTTTCACATCGTGAAGCGCGGCGGGCGGAAGGAAATGCAGCTGCCGGAGGGCGCTACCCAGCCGCGGCGCCCGGACAGCGCGCTGGTCAAGGCTCTGGCCCGTGCCTTCCGCTGGAAACGCAAGCTGGAGTCGGGCGAGTTCGCCACCATCGCCGAACTCGCCGAGCGCGAGGGGATCGCGCCCTCCTACATGACCCGTGTCCTGCGCCTGACGCTGCTCGCGCGGGACATCGTAGAGGCGATCCTGGACGGGAAGCAGGGGCCGGAGGTGACACTGGCGCGGCTGCTGGAGCCGTTCCCGTTGGAGTGGAAATACCAGGCGATGCACTTCGGCTTAGCGCCATTTTCGCCCCAACGCGGGTGACGAAATGCTTTCACGCGTCGTCGCTTAGGCCACGAAAGCCCTTTTCTGAGGAGGTCGTCCATGGAAAGCTGCACAGATGTGGCTGCGTCCCGGTATGGGCGTAGGGCGACAAGAATTGACTGGCCGGTTGAGTTCATGGAAAGCCTTCTACAAGGTCGCCTTCGCAATACCTACCTCGGTGCCTCGAAGGGGATGATCCCCTTGTACGAGGCGGTGGTTAACTCGATCCAAGCGATCGAGGATGATGCCGCCGCAGGTGCGGGGTCCGTCCGATCACACAACGTTACGGTGAAGGTGATCCGATCGCCGCAGAGCTCGCTCCAAATTGAAGGGAAAGGCGGTGCGCGCGAGAAGATCACGGGGTTCGAGGTCACGGACGACGGCATCGGCTTCACGGAGGACAACTGGAAGTCTTTTCAAACGCTGGACAGCTTGTGGAAGGCTCAGCGTGGCTGCCGCGGTATCGGACGTTTGATGTGGCTGAAGGCATTCAAGCGCGTGCGAGTCGACTCAGTGTTTGTGGAAGACGACGAGCTCAAGTGCCGACGGTTCCGCTTCGATGTCGCGCACGATGTGAAGCCGGAAGGGGACGTTGAGGTTGCTTCCGGTCCCAAGCGGACCGTACTGTGGCTCGAAGGCTTCGAACCCCGCTTTGCCGAGCAGGCACCGAAGACAGCACGAGTGATCGCTGTTGGCCTCCTAGAGCATTGCCTCTGGTACTTCGTCCGAGAGCAGGGCGCCCCTGAGATTGTAGTCGAGGACGGGCCGGATCGCTTGGTTTTGGATGAACTCTATGATGAGCACATGCACTCCGCCGCTCACGCGGAACAAGTCGAAATCAAGGGCGAGCGCTTCGAGATTACGCACGTAAAATTTCGTGCTGCTGTCAACAAAACGCACGGGCTGAACTACTGCGCAGCCGGAAGGCTCGTGAAAGAGGAGGCAATCCAAGGGAAAATTCCCGGTCTGGCAGGAGCCGTGACGGACGATCGCGGACCGTTCACCTACGCCGCGTACCTAACAAGCCCCTTCCTGGATGATCGCGTCGTTGAGCAGCGAATAGGCTTCAACATCGAGGACGAGGTGGACGGAATGTTTGCCGCCACTGATATTTCGTTCCGGGACATCCGAGAAGCGGTGCTACCTCGCGTTCAGGAGTTCCTTGCAGATGCCCTCGAGCAGAACATCGCGGCCGGTAAAGAGAGGGTAGCGTCGTTTGTCGCAAAAAAGGCGCCCCGCTACCGCCCAATCCTCGCGCACATCCCGCCAGACGAGTTGGTTGTGGACGCGAACATCTCGGACGCGAACTTGGACGCCTTGCTGCACAAGCACCTGTTCCGCGTCGAGCAGAACCTTCTGAGTGAAGGTCATAAGGTCCTTTCTCCAGCTGACGATGAGACCGAGGAGGCGTACGAGAAGCGTCTTGAGGAATATCTGCAGAAGGTATCGGATCTTAAGCAGTCTGACTTGGCGAACTACGTTACGCACCGGCGTGTAATCATTGACCTCTTGGCGAAGGCGATCGAACGGGATGCGTCGGGTCGGTATGTCCGCGAGGACGTGATACACGAGTTGATCGTGCCGATGCGCGTCACGTCGGACGATCTTGCGTTTCGCCGCCAAAGCCTGTGGCTTCTCGATGAACGGCTCGCGTTCCACGATTTCCTTGCATCGGACAAACCGATCACGACCATGCCGATAACCGAGAGCGCATGCGGCAAGGAGCCGGACATTGCCTCCCTGCGCACATTCGACAATCCGCTTCTTGTGTCGGACAAGGCAACCGGACCAGCCGCCTCACTCACCGTCGTAGAGATCAAGCGGCCTATGCGTGGTGGCTTCAAGCCAGGACAGTCCGAAGAGCACGATCCGATCCTGCAGGCGTTGGACTACCTGAGGCGGCTCAGGGAGGGTGCGAAGGCGAAGAATGGCAGACCAATTCCGAATGCTGACAAGATTCCGGGTTTCGTCTACGTAGTTGCGGACCTGACCGATCATCTCAGGGGATGCTGTGAGCTTCAGCACCTCAAGATCACGGCAGACGGCATGGGCTACTTCGGCTACCACCCGAGTGCCTACTACAATGCCTACATTCAGGTGATCTCATTCGATGGGCTGGTGGCGGCTGCGACTGAACGCAATCGCGCGTTCTTCGATCGCTTGGGACTTCCATCCAGCTAGGCCGAGACAGCGATGGACGAAGGTCCGCATGGGTGAGACACACGCTCAAGAAAGCGTTAACCCCTTGTCATGATTTGCAGAAATATAGGAGCAGACTTCGCCCACCGCACGATCTGCCCTCCGCAATCCTTGACCTGGCGGCCTCGACATGCCATATGGACATCATCGGACTGGGGGTTGTTCCCGGTCGGCGACTGGCTCTGGGGTCTCCCGGGGCCTTTTGCTTTTCAGGGGAATACCTTTAGTCCCCACCCTCTCACAGCACCGGTCGGGCTGCGCCGCAGCTTCGGTTCGATGATCTCCCAGGCGCGGTTCGGCTGCGCGGGGTCGAGGACGTGCCGCCCGATGGGGCGGGCCGTGAGGTCTGCGAGCTGCAGCCCGGCTGAGTTGGTCTTCTTGTCGGCGAAGATGATCTCGAAGCCCGGCATCTCGCCCACGTAGTTCGCGCCGTCGCGGATGCGGCGGAAGGCGAGCTCCAGTTCATCGTCCTCGCGCTTGCCGCGGCGCTCCACGACGATGTGCGTGGTCAGCATGTGCTGACCGCGGTCCCGCAGAAATGCGTGGGCCCGCTCCATGCAGAATGTCAGCGCCATCTCGTAGGGGTTGCCGGGCGCGGCGTATCGCTGGGTCAGCCGTTCCTTGTGGATCGCTGCGGCCACGATAGTGAAATCCGCCTGCTCGATCAGGCGGTTCAGCCCCTCCATGAAGGCATCGCGCTTGTCGCGGCTTTTCAGGAACACGAAGGGCGGCTTCTGCTTCCGGATCTCGTGCTCGTGCAGGACGACGATGTCGTGGCCGAAATGGGCGAACTTGAAAGCCTGGACCTGCGGGGCGACGACGTTGGCGTAGCTGTCCTTCCGAAAGATGCAGAAATCCAGCACGAACACGGGGTAGTCCCGGTCGATGGCGGTCAGTGTGTGGTCGCCGCTCTCGTCGACGTAGATCACGTAGTCGCTGTAGGTCATGAGGCGGCGGCGATCAGGTCTGCTGCGTCCTCCGCATCCTCGGCGGCATAGACGGCTGCCTCGAAATCGGCCCAGGCCTGCGCGCGGATTTCTGCGGCATCGGTGCGCAAGCTGGTCGCTGTCGTCCGCGCATTGCCCAGCGCTTGAACCATCTTCTGCTGCTCAGGAACGGGTGGCAGCGGGAAAGTCAGGCCCAGCAGGGCCGGCTTCGAGATGTTCTTCATCGTAGGGGACGTGCCTGTAACGTTGGCTTCGATCTGTCTTCGCAGATCAGAGATTCGAAGCACCTCGGTCAGGAACATCGGATCGACCGGTTCGGGGTCCAAAGGCACAACGCGGAATATCTTGTCGCAGAGCATTAGCTTGCCACGGGTCTCGTTGATCATGGTGGTTGCGCCGACGAGTCGCGTAACATTTGCACGGCTGATCAGGATCTGGCCGGCCTTCACTTCCAGATGTGGTCGCGGCTTCAAGTGTTTTGGAAGCGCTTTGTTCTCGTTTTCATCGAACGTACCGAATGAAACAGCACCGAGCTTGAGAACGCCCCATTCGCCTGGCTCTGCAGGCCTGCTCAGGCAATTGGGGCTCCAGCCGTTTTCCAGATCGCCAACGACGTCGCCTAGCTGCACCATCGGAAATGGTGATGTGTGCGTCGTGCCTCCGTCCACCAGGCGGAGCAGGATTCCTTCATGGCTCCAGCGATCAATGTCCTTGAAGTTCGCCACGAATACCGGTCGATCGGGAAGCGGGGTGGGTGGTGCGAAGCCGAGCGCGGTCTCGAACGCCTCGGCGGCCTTGGCCTCGGTCTCGGCGGCCCCCTGTTCCAGCGACGCCGCCTTGTCGAGCGCCGCGCGCCAGGCGGCGACGATGGCCTGTTGCTCAGGGAGTGGCGGCAGCGGGATCCGCAGGTCCTGGAACGCCTCGGGCGTGATGCGCTTGCGGCCGCTGGTGCCGCTGGCCTTGCGTCGCAGGGCTTCGATGAAACCGCCGGTGCGCAGAACCAGCTTGACGAACTCGCCGTCCAGCCGCGCGGGGTCGGCGGTGAACACCGGGAATTCCGGCGTGACGACCGCCTTCGCGATCTCGGCGGGCAACATGCCGATGGCGCCGCTGCGCGCATCGATCTTGGAGAACACGATGTCGCCCGGATACGCCGCGAACATGCTGCCCTTGTAGGGCGCGGTCCTGTCGCGCGCTGAAATCTCGCCGGTCAGGTGCACCGTGATCGGCGTCCAGTCGCCGAAGCTGTCGGTGACGACCACCGACTCGCGCCGCTGGGTCATCAGCTCGCGCAGCGGCGTAGGCGGGAAGTGCGAGTGCTGGTGCTCGACGTCTTCGGCGGTGATCCAGGGCTCGAGAGCCCTCCACTGACGGATCAGGCAGCGGAGGGCAGGAGAAAACCCGGCGTGTCCTCGGGCTTGGCCCCGGCCTCCAGCCACGTCTCGAAGGCGCGATAGGCCTCCAGCAGCGCTGGCAGCTCGTTCGGCACGCTGTCCCCAGTGTCGCCGGTCGAGGTGATGCCAACCGATTTCGGCGCGGCGACGAAGACGGGATAGTCGAACTCCTCGCGCACCGTTGCCCATAGGGCGGCATCATGTGCCGCGTCGATGGCGCGCAACCCGGCGGTCAGTTCGCGCCAGAGAGCGTCAGACCGCTTCTGCACATCTGCATCGAAGGCCGCCATGTAGTCGCGCTTGAGCTTCGTCGCTTCCTTGGCTTTGCTCGCCGTGCCGTTCCATTTCGGCTTGCCGACCCGCGTCGATCCGATGCCGCGCGGATAGTCGGGCTCAGGCCCTGCCGTCCATGCCGGGGTGGTGCGATCGACACCCAGCTTCGCCAGTTCGGCGAGGATGTCCTCCACCTCGGCCTCCTCGGCGGTGACGACCTTGCGGCCGAGATCACCGCAGAGGGTGTCGCGCTGCGCGTTGAAGGTGGCGTCGTGGTCGGCGTGCGCCTTGGTCCACGCGGCCTCCCATGCCGTCTCGTCCGCCTCGGTGAACCGTCGCAGGAACACGAGCGATGCCTTCACGGTGGCCTTGGCCGAGCTGAACGTCTCCTCTGGCAGGCTGACCACGCCAAGGATACGCGCCTTGCCCTCGCACCAGCGGCGCAGCCATGTCAGCGACGGATTGTTGAGGTTGCCGTCGGGCAGGACGATGCCCATCCGCCCGCCCGGCTTCAGCAGATTCAGGCAGCGTTCGACGAACACGATCTCGGTGGCGCGGTTCTTTTTGCCCTTCCCGATCTCGAAGAGGTCGAGGATGTTCGTGCCCATCGCCTTCTGCATGGCGTCGTGGCTCTGACGCCATGGCTCGCCGTACCGGCTTTCGCATCGGCTGATGTACGAGGCTTCCTTGGGGACGCGAGTTTCCTCGCTGCCGCCGACCTTCTGGTCGCTGCCGACGTTGGAGCCGAAAGGAGGGTTGGTGATGACGATGTCGAAGCGGCCGGGGAAGATGCCGTTAATGTCGACCAGGCCGTCATGGTAGTGGATTCCGCCATGGCCATCGCCATGCATGATCATGTTCATCTTGGCGGTGCGCGCCGCGCGAGGCTCGGCGTCGCAGCCGAAGATGCAGTGCCACGCCAGGCGACCGACGCGGGTGTCGATCGGCTTGTTGTCGTCGCCTCACGGGAGAAGCTCCTCGTTCAGCTTGGCGAAGGCGTCGTCGATCAGCTTTTCCTCTTCCTCAATGGGAAGGCCCTTCGCCTCGATATCTGCCTGAACCTTGTCCTTCTGCTTCTGCACGTCGGCCGAGATGCGCTCGCGCACATGCTCGAACGCGCGGATCAGGAAGCCGCCCGAGCCAGCGGCAGGATCGGCGATCAGCTCGCCCTCCTGCGGGTCGAGCATGCTGACCATGAAATCCACGACCGGGCGCGGGGTGAAGAACTGCCCGAGCTCGCCACGGAAGGTGTTGCCGAGGAATTTCTCGAACGCGAGGCCCTTGATGTCGTCGCCGGTCTTCGACAGGTCAAAGCGCTCCAGCTCCTTCACGATGCGGCGGAAGGTCTCCTCGGAGATCTCCAGCCGGTCGGTGGCCGAGAACAGGTCGTCGGCCTTGTAGTAGGCCTTCGTCTGCTCAAAGAGCCCGTCGTGAACCTGAGGATCGGTCGGCAGTCTGGTCGATGCGCGCCGCTCGAGGAAATCGACGGTGAAGGTGCCATGAAGGCCAGACCGTTCGACATACATCTTCACGAACAGGATCTTGGAAATGGTGTCGAACGCTCGTCCCGGGTCCATCTTGTGGACGTCCCGCAGGATCGAGTGGCATTTGAACAGGAGGTCCTGAAATTCCTTGCGATTGAAGACCCGCAGCTTGCTGCGGATTTCCTCGATCCGCTTGGCGTCGCCCCAGTCGGACGCCTTCGCGATCTCGTTGATCTGCACGAAATCGCCGGGCGCGCCGGGTACGAGCTTGAAGACGGCGGTGAAGCGGTTGTTTGTGGCGATGAAGAACTCCGCGCCGGCCGACCGGGTGTAGCTCTCACCCTGATAGTAGTCGCGGAGGTTGATCTCGACGCTTTCGGCCTTGCATTCGATCACCAGCACAGGCGAGACGCCAGGCCCGGCCGCCGCCTTGGCTGGCGTCTCCCAGATCACGATGTCTGCGCGGGCGCTGCGGCTGCCCGAGATCATCCGCATTTCCTGTCGCATCTGCTCGAGGGCGTAGCCGTAGTTCTCGCACAGGTGGCGAATGAATTTTTGCCGCACCAGTTCTTCCGGTTTACCCGTGCTGTCGCGCCATTCCCCCTTGAGCGGTAGCCAGATCCAAGTACCCTCTTGGTGGATGGCATCCGGTACCGCGGGCCAAGGCGTCGCCGGGACGGTTTTGGGCTTCTTCGTTCCGGCCATGTTCAATCTCCTTTGCCAACCTTGTCGCCTGACGGTCAGGTTCACTGAGCGCTTTCAGACGTTCGAATTCCTCGACGGCGAGAACGACCACCACCGGACGCCCGTGCTTTTCGACCACAACCGGCTCGGCGCGCGCGGTGTCGATGAGCCTGCCGAACTGGTGCTTCGCGTCTCGGGCTGACATAGTCTTCATCGCCGCCTCCCTGTTTGGGCCACAATGACCATAAGAGTCCGTTCATTCAACCGGGCATTTGGCTCGTGTTGAGGTGGCCGAGTAGGATGACAAGGGGAGAGCTGGCCTGACGGGAACGGCTAGCGCGGCGGCACCCGCGCGAAGACTTGGAGCGACCACGGGGGCTACACCATGACCAGGAGCGAGTTCGACTTCTGTTCCTTCTGACGAATGCCACTGGCATCGAAGTGCTCAGCTGCAGGGTCTGAAAATTCCCTCCATTGCAGATACTTACAAGAAATTCACTAAACTCGCGCAGTCATGAGGTCCGGAGAATATCGGCCCTGAGAGACCGCTTCCGGGCCACCTGGCAGCAGGGGCAGTGCTCAGCCCTTGCCGCATAACCCTCGAAAACAACGAGAAAATCCGGCCGCAGCCGGATCGGGAGAACGCTTTCGCAGGGACAAGTGGCGGAGGGGATGGGCCTGATATCCAACCTTCTCCACCCTAAGTCATTGTTTCCGTTATAGCGATCTTGGGATCGTTACCACACTGCAGCTCGCATCAGTCCGCATCCTCCTTTCCTCCATGTCCATAGAGGCTAGCATTCTGGTGGGCCCGATCTTGTCGCTCGAACTCGAGCGTCGAGTGCGTGATGTCAAATTCGCTCTCAAGCGCCCGCTTTATCGCGTGCTTGATGTCCTCGAGGCGATCCCATGCATTCACCTCGACCACCACATGTGTGTCGAGCGCAGCAGCATGCTCTTCCATCTGCCAGAAATGGGCGTGGTGGATGTCAGCCACCCCGTCGATGCCACGCATCGCGGCGACAACCGCGTCGTTGTCGATGTCCGGCGGGCTGCCGAGCATCAGGGTCCGGATCGGCCCACCGATCTCGGTCAAAGCCAAGTAGAGGATATAGAGCGCGATGCCGATGGTGATCGCCGGATCGACCCACCGCATGTCGTAAAGGATGATCAGCGCGCCACCCACGATCACGGCGACCGATGCCAGGGCGTCCGACAGGTTGTGCAGGAAAAGGGCACGGATGTTCACGCTGCCCTTCTGCATCGAATAGGTGAGCAGCGCCGTCAGCGTGTCCACCACCAGCGCGACACCGCCGAGGATGACCACAGTCCAGCCAGCGACCTGGGGCGGGTCGATCATCCGCATGCCGCCCTCGTAGATGAGATAGAAGCCAACGAGGATCAGCGTGGTGTAGTTGATCAGAGCGGCGACGATTTCGATGCGGCCGTAACCGAAGGTCATCCTCTCGTCAGCGGGCCGCCGCGCGATCTTGCGCGCAGCGAAGGCGATCACGAGGGACGCCATGTCGGAGAAGTTGTGCAGCGCATCGGCGATCAGGGCGAGGCTGCCGGACAGGATGCCACCGACGATCTGGGCGACCGTCAAAAGCGCGTTCGCCCAGATCGCAATGGAAACCCGTCGGTCGCCGGACTTGGGGTCGATATGTGCGTGGCCATGGTCGTGAGACATCGTGTTCTCGCTTAAGTCTTGCCGTCATCTTGATGGACCGCCTTGTGGTGCTCGCCATGCGCGTCGCGCAGGATTTCGATACCGCCCCAGGCGGCGACGCCGGCGACCGCGATACCGACCACCAGATCGGGCCAATTGCTGCCCAGCAACCAGACCAGACCGCCTGCGACGAGAATCCCGCCGTTCGAAATGAAGTCATTGAGACTAAATGTGTTAGCCGCTCGGACGTTCACGTCGGGATCCTCGAGCCGACCAAGGAGCCAGATGCAGATGCCATTAACGACCGCGGCAATGAGCGCCATGGAGATCATGAGCGGGCCGAGTGGTTCGGAACCGGTGTAGAAACGGCGGACGGCATCAATCAGGATACCGGCCGCGAAGATCAGCAGCAGCCCCCCCGACACGTTAGCGGCCGCACGCTTCCATTTGTCCGAACGAGACAGGGCGAAAAGGCTGATGGCGTACACGAAGCTGTCGGAGGTGTTGTCCAGACCGTTGGCGATCAGCGCACTGGAGTCGCCCAATGCACCTGTCGCAAAAAAGCCGATGGCGATGGCCGCATTCAGCAGCAGAACCGTCCAGAGCGTACGGCGCTGACGTTCATCCGGATCCTTTGGCAGTTCTTTGGTCATCAGGTTCGCCTCCGTTCGTGCTGGCCGTCGGATCAAGGCGGCCTCATTTGCCCTGCATGCGCAAGCCACTCGATCCCCGCCAGAAAAGAGGCAGCTTGCTGCCCAAGAATCGGCCGAGAGGCAGTTCTAGTTCCTCTAGTCACTAGAGATTCAAGGGCTGCGCGTGGATTTATGTCTAGACGCCGCGCGGGGCGAGCAGGATCAGGGCCGCGCCCGCAAGGCAAACGACGCCGCCTGTGAGATCCCAGCGGTCGGGTCGCTCGCCTTCGGCCAGCCACATCCAGAGCACGGACGCCACGATGTAGACGCCCCCGTAGGCTGCGTAGGCGCGCCCGGCGAAGGCCGAGTCGATCTGCGCCAGGAGCCAGCCAAAGGCGATCAGGCTCGCAACGCCTGGAACCAGCCAAACCGCTGAGGCGCCGAGGCGCCACCAAGCCCAGATCGCGAAACAGCCCGCAATTTCCGCCAGAGCCGCGGCGGCATAGATCGCCAGGGTCGGCAGCGCCGTCATTCGGCGGCCCCGGACGTCCTGTGGTCTTGCGCGCAATGTGAATGATCGCTCAGCACCTCGATCACGCGGCAGTCGGCCACGGTGCCCTGTGCGCACTGCGCGATCATGCGCTCGAGCTCTGCCTTCAGCGCCGTGAGCCGCGCGATCCGGGCCTTGACGGCGGTGAGCTGTTTCTTCGCGATGACGTCGGCGGCTGCGCAGGATTGATCGGGCTCATCGGAGAGGCTCAGAAGGTCCCGGATAGCGTCCAGCGGAAACCCAAGCTCGCGCGCGTGGCGGATGAACGCCAGCCGATCCAGCGCCGAATCCCCATAGAGCCGCTGGTTTCCGGCGCTGCGCTCCGGCTCCGGCAGGAGCCCGATCTGCTCGTAGTAGCGGATCGTCGGAACCTTTACGCCGGCCGCCTCACCCAATTTTCCGATGGTGAGCATCAGATTGCCTCTTGAAGCTATAGCTACTAGAGACCTTACATTCCCGACTCAGTAAATACAACGTCGCCCGCTGGGCGGGTGGAAGGGCGTGATGACAGCGAGCGACAGTGCAACCTACGAGTGGACGGTTTCCGGGATGGACTGTGCGTCCTGCGCCAACAAGGTCCGGGGTGCGGTCGAACGCTTGCCGGGCGTGAGGGACGTCGACGTGGCGCTTATGACTGAGCGGCTTCGGCTAACCCTCGACGACGGGCAGACGCCGCGCGATCAGATCGAGGCGACCGTCAAGCGGCTCGGCTACGGGATCGCAGCGAAAGGATCGAGCCCCGACCGAAAACGCTTCGTGCTGCCGGAGGGCGAGCAAGCGTCCCGTGCGGACCGCTCGCGGGATGGCGCAGGACTCGAGCCCGACACTGCATCGACAGAGCCCGAGACCGGCCCTGCGCCCGGTTCGCGTTGGTATCGAACTGCGAAGGGCAGACTGGTGATCGGCACCGGGCTCCTCCTCGCGGCGGCATGGGCCGTGAAACTGCTCGCTTCCCAGGACGTGGCGACCTGGGCATTCGTCCTCGCCACGCTCATCGGGGTTGCGCCAATCGCGCGCCGCGCCGTGGCGTCCGCCCGAGCGGGTATGCCGTTCACGATCGAGATGCTGATGACCATCGCCGCCACCGGCGCGCTCGTCATCAATGCAGCAGAAGAAGCGGCGCTGGTCGTCTTCCTCTTCGCTGTTGGGGAGGTTCTCGAAGGCGTGGCGGCGAACAAGGCGCGCGACGGGATCCGGGCGCTCGCTCGCCTGGTGCCGAAGACTGCGCTCCTCGAGATCGGCGGCAGGACACGGGTGATACCGGCCGACCAGTTGCAAGTGGACCAGATCGTTCTGGTGCGCCCGGGGGACCGGGTCCCGGCAGACGGCGAGGTGATCGAGGGCACTTCGGGCGTCGACGAGAGCGCCGTCACGGGGGAGAGTGTGCCGAAGCTGAAGGAGCCGGGGTCCCCGGTTTTTGCAGGCTCGATCAATTCCGAGGCGGCGCTGCGTGTCCGGGTCACCAAGTCGGCCGAGGACAACACCATTGCCCGTATCATTCGGCTGGTCGAGGAAGCGGAAAGCGCCCGGGCGCCGGTCGAGCGCTTCATCGATCGTTTCAGCCGTATCTACATGCCCGCAGTCGTCGGGGTTGCGGTGCTGGTGGCGATCACTCCGCCCCTCGCGTTCGCGCAAGCCTGGGATACCTGGATCTACCGCGCGCTCGCGTTGCTCTTGATCGGATGTCCCTGCGCGCTGGTGATTTCGGTGCCGGCTTCCATCGCCTCTGCGCTTTCTTCCGGCGCGCGGCGCGGACTCCTGATGAAGGGAGGCGCCGTGATCGAGGCCGCGGCGGCCACCACGCATGTCGCATTCGACAAGACGGGGACCCTGACCTACGGGCGGCCGCGCGTCACGGACGTGGTGCCGATCTCGGGATCGGGAACGGAGGTGCTGGCGCTGGCTGCCGCCGTCGAAGCGGGGTCGAGCCATCCTCTGGCGGAAGCGATCTTGACCCGCGCGGAAGCTGCGGGAGCGCCGTCCCTGGCCGCGACCGCCGCCAGAGCACTCCCGGGCAAAGGGGCAGAGGCAGTCGTTGAGGGTGAACCCGCCTGGGTAGGCTCTCCACGGTTCGCCGAGGAGCGCGGTGTGTTGGACGACAGCACGCGTGGGGCGGTGGTCGGCATGGAGGATGAAGGCAAGACCGTCGTCGCGGTCTTCCGCCGGAGCCAGCTTGTCGGACTCGTCGCGCTCCGGGACGAACCCCGAGAGGATGCCGCCCGCGCGGTGCAGCAACTCAAGGCGCTTGGCATCGCGTCGGTGATGCTGACCGGCGACAACCGGCGCACGGCAGCAGCCATTTCCGCTGGGCTGGGCATTGAGCATCGCGCCGAACTGATGCCTGAAGACAAGGTCGCGGCGGTCCGCGAGATGACGGCCACGGGCCATGTCATGATGGTGGGCGACGGCATCAATGATGCCCCTGCGCTCGCCACCGCCCACATCGGCGTGGCCATGGGCTCGGGAACGGATGTCGCGCTCGAAACCGCGGACGCCGCGATCCTGCGCAATCGGGTGACCGACGTGGCCGGCAAGATACGCCTTGCTCGCGCAGCCATGGCGAACATCAGGCAGAACGTGGCGATCGCGCTCGGCCTCAAGGCGGTGTTTCTGGTGACCACCATCCTTGGCATTACCGGGCTCTGGATCGCCATCCTCGCCGATACCGGGGCGACGGTGCTCGTCACGCTGAACGCGCTGCGGCTTCTCGCTTTCGATCCGGAGGAGACCTGAGATGCTGTCTCCGTTCGGCTGGTCGGCGCTCGCCGTCTTTGCGCTCTACCTCGCGCTCTTCTTCTGGGGCGGCGTATCGGCGGCCCGGGCCGCGGGGCGGCCGATATGGCTGTTCGGGCGGGCGACCGGCCGCGACCGGCTAGCCGCTGCGGGCTTCCGCGCCGCCTTCGCTATCGCCTTTCTCGGGCCACTGATCTGGCTGGCATCTCCGCAAGTCCAGAACGCCGACCCGTTCTGGGCCGACGGTGGGCTGCCTCTTCTGAGCTTCGCCGGACACCTTCTCGCCATTCTGGGCGCGATGGTCGCCTTTGCCGCTCAGATGTCGATGGGGGCGTCCTGGCGTGTGGGTGTCGATCCGGCCGCAATCGGTGAACTTGTTTCCGGTGGCCTCTATCGGATCAGCCGCAACCCGACGTTTCTGGGCCAATTGCTGCTGCTCGTCGGAATCGCCCTTGCCATTCCTTCTGTCCCGACGGTGTTGGCAGCTCTCCTGTTCTGGGCATCGGCGAGCACTCAAATACGGAGTGAGGAACGTCTGCTCTCCCAGGAGCTCGGCAGGCCATACGACGAATTCAGGGAGCGCGTCCCTCGGTGGGCCGCTTTTCGGCACTGGGGCGAAGGATCAAAATCAGCATCCACTCGCAATTCCCATATCGCCGAGATCAACGGGTAGTGAGCCGGCAGAACTTGAATCCCGACAGGCCGAAGCCTCTAAGGCTTCCGATGGCATCGAGGCGAAGGAATAGATGACGTTGAGAAAACTGCAGATCGCACTTTGGGCAGCGGTAGCGCTGGTCCTGATCGGCACTGCCGGCTTCATGCTCGGCGCGCGAAACGAAGAGCCTGTCGCAGCGGCGACCTTTCAGCCGAGCTTTGCCTTGGCCGATGCTGCGGGACGGGAGCGCACGGGCGAGGAATTCAGGGGCAAGTATCTTCTCGTCTTCTTCGGCTTTACCAACTGCCCGGATGTCTGCCCGACGACGCTGGCCGAGGTGGCGCAGGTGATGGACGGGCTCGGCGAGGACGCGGCGCAGGTGCAGCCGCTGTTCATTTCGATCGATCCCGAGCGCGATCGGCAGATGGGGCTTTCCGAATTCACGGAGGCGTTCCATCCCTCGATCCTCGGGCTTGCCGGCACTGCGGATGAAACGCGGGCCGCCGCCGAGAGCTTCAAGATTTTCTACGAGCGTCAGGAGGCCGAGGCCTCCCCCGACGGCTACAGCATGTCGCACAGTTCGGCCCTTTACCTGATCGGGCCAGAAGGCCACTGGATCAGGCAGTATAGCTACGGGACGCCAGCATCGGAAATTCTGGCCGATCTCCAGACGAGATTGTGAGGCAAACAATGAAAAGATTGGCGATCATCCTGGCCCTTCTCATCGCCGCACCCCCTGCCATAGCATGCGAGACCTTCACGATAGGCGATATCACGGTGGAGCAAGTCTGGTCGCGTGCCTCTATCGGGACGCAGCGGCCGGGTGTGCTGTACGTGATGATCCGCAATGAGGGGGCAGCCGACGACGCATTGGTCTCGATCTCAACGCCGATCGCGGAACAACCGATGCTGCACGAGACAACGGTCGAGGATGGCGTCGCTTCGATGCCGCACGCCATGCGAGTCCCCGTGCCTGCCGGGCAGACGGTCGAGCTCCGCCCCGGCGGCTATCACGGCATGCTGATGGGCCTGACCCGGACGCTGGAAGAAGGCGCGTCCTTTCCTGTCACCCTGACATTCGAGCAGGCCGGAGAGCTGACGGTTTCGGCCGAGGTGCTGTCGATGCGGGCGGAGGCGCCGGCATGCGACGCCGCACAGTGATCGCCGGCCTCGGTGCCGTGGCCGGAGGCCTCGCGTTCACGCTCGGGCTCGGCGCGTGGCGAACCCGTGATCGGGAGATCGTTCAACAAGATCCACGTCTGCCGCTGCCGCTCTCGTCGATGGACTGGCGTCTGGTCGATCACCGCGGCGAGCCCGTTGTGCCGGCCGACTGGGTCGGGCGACCGGCGCTGGTGTTCTTTGGCTTTACCTGGTGCCCCGATGTCTGCCCGATGACCTTGGTCGATATATCGGGCTGGCTCGAGGATCTCGGTCCCGACGCCGACCGCCTGACGGTCGCGCTCATCACCGTCGATCCGGAGCGCGATACGCCGGAAGTGCTGGCGGAGTATCTCGGCAACTTCGATCCCCGCATCACCGGACTGACCGGCGACCCAGAGCAGATCAGGGCGGCCGCGGAGGATTTTCGCGTGCGCTATGAGAAGATCCCGCGAGAGGATGCAGACTACACGATGAATCACACGGCCGGCGTGTTCCTGTTCCATCCCGAAGGACGCTTTGCGAGCATCATCGACTTTCACGAGGACAGGCGGCACGCCGTTCCCAAAATCCGGCGCGCCCTGAGCTGAGAACCAGAGCGAATGCCGTACGCCGAAGGAGAACCAATGACGTTCAATCTATCTCGACGTGACCTGGTGTTGGGCGCCTGCGCTGCATCTCTGGTGGCTCCCTTCGCTGCGCGGGCTGAAGCCGCGCTGGCCGTGCACGTGGTCAAGGGCACTGGCTGCGCCTGCTGCACCGCGTGGGCCGAGTACCTGCAGGCGGAAGGATTCGATGTCACCGAGGAGGAACTTTACGGAACCCTGCTCATCCGCCACAAGCTCGACCATGGCGTCCCCCAGAAGATGATGTCCTGCCACACCGGACACGCTGGGGGGTATGTCCTTGAAGGCCATGTGCCGGCTGCCGACATCCGCCGCCTCATTGAGGAGCGGCCTGACGCCGTGGGTCTGGCAGTTCCCGGCATGCCCTACGGTTCACCGGGCATGGGTCCGGAGGATAAGCGCGAGGCCTATGACGTCTTTCTGATCCGCCGCGACGGATCGACAGAGGTGTTCTCCAGCTACGAGGCAGCCTGACCAGAAATTTACCCGGCCAGAGAACGATTCCGCTGCAGTCCAAGGAGCCCGCTAGCCTTCCATAGCCCACGCGGTCAGATCGAGCGCTGGTTGACGCGCTTCGACAGCTCTGCAGCGCTTTCCACCCGCTCCGAGTATCGATCGGTCAGATAGGCCGAGCGGTCGCGCGTGAGATGGGTGAACTTCACGAGTTCCTCCATCACGTCGACGATGCGGTTGTAGTAGGGCGAGGGGCGCATCCGGCCGGCCTCGTCGAACTCGCCCCAGGCCTTCGCCACCGAGGACTGGTTCGGGATCGTCACCATGCGCATCCAGCGGCCGAGGATGCGCATCTGGTTGACCGCGTTGAAGCTCTGCGAGCCGCCTGAGACCTGCATGACGGCGAGCGTCTTACCCTGCGTCGGCCGCACACCGCCGAGCGACAGCGGCAGCCAGTCGATCTGCGCCTTCATGACGCCTGTCATCGCGCCATGCCGCTCCGGCGAGCACCAGACCATGCCCTCAGCCCAAATCGCGAGGTCGCGGAGCTCCTTGACCCTCGGGTGGTCGGGACCTTCCGCGTCCGGCAGTGGCAGGCCCGAAGGGTTGAAGGTGCGGGTCTCGGCGCCGAACCAGCGCAGCAGGCGCGCCGCCTCCTCCGAGGCGAAGCGCGAGTAGGAGCGTTCCCGCAGCGAGCCATAAAGCATCAGGATGCGCGGCGGATGCGTGGGCGCGCCCGGCCCGGCGAGCGCGGCCACGTCGATCGGCCTGAGCGACGCGGGATCGACGTTCGGCAGATCCTCGATCGGGAAAGGATGATCAGCCATGACGTGCGCCTCCGTCATCGCCAGGAAAATGGTGCCGCGTCCGGTTGGCGAAGGCGACGAGCGATAGCATCACCGGAACCTCGACGAGAACGCCAACCACCGTGGCGAGCGCAGCACCGGATTGAAGTCCGAAGAGGCTGATCGCGACGGCGACCGCCAGCTCGAAGAAGTTCGACGTGCCGATCAGCGCGCAGGGCGCCGCGACGGTGAAGGGCACGCGCCAGGCCCATGCCGCAGCATAGGCGAGCGCGAAGATGCCGTAGGATTGGATGAGCAGCGGCACCGCGATCAGCGCGATCAGCAGCGGCTGGTCGAGGATGATCTGCCCCTGAAAGCCGAAGAGGAGCACGACCGTCGCCAGAAGGCCGACCACCGAAAAGGGTTTCACCGCTGCCGTGAAGCGCGCGACCGCCGCCTCGGCGCCCGCGCCCCGCCGTCCCCGCGCGAGCCACTGGCGCGTGGCGGCGCCGGCAGCGAGCGGGATCAGGATGTAGAGTCCGACCGAAAGGATCAGCGTCTCCCACGGCACGACGATGTCGGTGACGCCGAGGAGCAGCGCCACGATCGGCGCGAAGGCAAAGATCATGATGACGTCATTCACCGACACCTGCACCAGCGTGTAGGTGGCGTCGCCCCGAGTGAGCTGCGACCACACGAATACCATCGCCGTGCAGGGAGCGGCCCCCAGCAGGATCAGACCGGCGATGTATTGCTGGGCATCGGCCGGTGCAATCAGATCCGCGAACAGGACCTCGAAGAACAGAACGGCGAGCCCTGCCATGGTGAAGGGCTTGATCAGCCAGTTCACCGCGATCGTCAGCACAAGCCCTTTCGGCCGATCGCCGATATGGCGCAGGCTCGCGAAATCGACCGCCACCATCATCGGATAGACCATCGCCCAGATCAGGACGGCGACGACGAGGTTGACGGAAGCGATCTCCAGCCCGGCCAGCACCTCGAACAGCCCTGGAAACACGTTGCCGAGCAGCAGGCCAGTGGCGATGCAGAGCGCCACCCAGACCGAGAGCCACTTTTCGAAGAAGCCGATCCCGGCAGGCGGCGCCGCGATGGCCTCGGCCGTGGGCGCATAGGTGTCGTTGCTCATCGGGCGGCGCTCTCGTTTACGCGACGTCCGTTGGCGTCCACCACGAGCTCGCCATCCTCCTTGCGGAATTCGCCCTGCTGCGGATTCGGCAGGATCTCCAGCACGGCCTCGGACGGACGGCAGAGCCGGGTCCCGAGCGATGTCTCGACGATCGGTCGGTTGATCAGGATTGGATGCGCCAACATCAGATCTATCAACTCGTCGTTGGAGAACTTCGGGTCGTCGAGCCCGAGCTCGTCGAAGGGCGTGCCCTTCCGGCGCAGGAGATCGCGCACGGAAATGCCCATTGCGGCGATCAGGGCCACGAGCCGCTCGCGGCCCGGCGGCGTCTTCAGGTATTCGATGACCTCCGGCTCCTCGCCGGAGTTACGGATCAGCGCCAGCACGTTGCGCGACGTGCCGCAGTTTGGATTGTGATAGATCGTGGTGGTCATGCGGTCTCCTTCCGGGCGGCGGCAGTCGGGGGAGCGATCCCGCAGGCTGCCGGATCGCCAGCGCAGCAGTGACGGGTCAGGTAATCGATCAGGCCTGTCATGGTGTCGAAGCTGGCCGCGTAGATGAGCGAGCGCCCTTCGCGCCGGACGGTCACCAGCCCGGCATGCTTCAGCTCCTTGAGGTGGAACGACAGGGTCGCCGAGGGAAGATCGAGCGCCTCGCCAATCCGGCCCACTGCTCGGCCCTCCGGGCCGGCCTCCACCAGCAGGCGGAAGATGTCGAGACGCGTCTCCTGCGAGAGCGCGGCCAGCGCCGCTAAGGTATTTTTCTTCTCCATATCTCCACAATATTGGAGATGTAAGGGACAATCAATCCCCCGAGTGCGGCAGCTCAGCGCCGATCGTCGCTGGCCCTGCACGCCCATGCCTGCTCGCGCAGTACGACGTAGTCGCTCATCATCTCCGCCAGCACCGAGCGCTCCGGCAGCAGCAAGAGCTCGTCGGCCGCACGCGCCTGGAGACCGCGACTGTACTCCACGACCGGCGGGCATGCAGAGATGCCGCCCGTCTCAGAACCGGCCGTCGCGCAGCCGCTTAGCAAGCTCGTCGCGATCACGAGGGCGGCGCGCCGCCGCTTCCAGCATCTGGCGTTGGACATCATTGGCTTTCTCCGCGGTCGCAAGGCGTTCGGCGAGGCGTCCCGCTCGCTCGCCGGACCGCCGAAGCGCAAGCAGGAACAGGAGCACGGCGAGGACGATGGCGCCGTAGCGCGGCGCTGCCCGCATCCACGGGCCGGCGGCGAACCCGCTCAGGAGCGCGGCGATCACCGCCGCCCCCGCTTCCAGTCGTCGAGCCGGGCGTAGATCGTGACCGCGATCCCGAAAAGCGCCACGGCAATGAACACCCAGCGCAGCGTGTCGAGATACGGGACCAGCGGCAGGATTGCGGATTGGGTCTCGGCCAACACGGTCTTCGCCACCTCGACCCCGGCCGCGCCCAGCGTCGCGACACCAGCAGCGCCGCCACCCTTCATGGTGCGGCTGTCGGCCAGCACTTCGCGGGCGGGCGGCGTCTCGGCGGCGAAGACCGTCTCCCGGACCGGGAACCTCTCACCCCACTGGCGCGCGGGGCCGAGGTCGACATGCATGAACCCCGAGCGGGGGTAGAAGCCGAAGCCGAGGAACCCGACCTCTCGCGCCGCCGCCTCGAAGGCCACGGGATCGTGGTTCGCCATGGCGATGTCGAAGGCGGCGCCGTCCATGTGCTTTGACCGGGTCGCGCCGCCGACGGCACGGTTGTGCTCGGGGCTGCGATAGGCCGAGCGGACGATCAGCGGCTTGCCCAGCCGGTCACGCAGCGCCTGCAGCTTGTCGAGCGCAGCTTCGTTGACCAGCAGCTTGCCCGTCCCTCGGCAGGCGATCTCGGCGGGTGAGAAATTCGGCCAGCGCCAGGCGCTCTCCGGCACGTCGCGCCAATGATTGTGGAATGTCGTCGTCATGGGGTCCTCCGAAAACGAGTTTCCGGCCCCTCGCAGGGCTCGGTGCGTTCGCCGCTCGGGAAGGTCCACTGGACCTTCCCGTCTGCCTGTCAGGCAGACCACGGCTCACCCCGCCACGAGGGCGGGTCATTGCGGGCCGATGAATGGGGATGGTGCGCGGCTACGGGCTGCCGCCGAAGATCTTCAGCTTGATGGCGATGCCGGCGAGCAGCGCCAGCATGACGCCAGTGGTGATCATGCGAACGGCGGTCTGCATGGCGGTGCGGCGCACCAGCCGGATGCAGTCGACCAGCGAGCGCAGATCGCGGATGTCGAGGGCCGCCTCGTCGCCGTCGAGGCCGACATCGGCCAGCGCGCGCTTCGCGCCTTCCTCGGCCGCCCGGGTCAGGATCGCCTCGAACTCGGCGTCAGGCATACGCACGAAGCCCTCGGATCGGGGTGGTGTCATCGGATCCTCCTTCCGCGGCTCAGCCGATCTTGCAGCCCCAGAAGGACGTGTGGTCGGCGGCGAAGTAGCCGTCCGCGACCCGGAAATACCCCTGCAACTCGACGGTATCGCCCGCGATGAGCGGCACCATGGTCTGCAGCCAGATCGCGGTGGCGAGCGAGACATGGGTGGCGGAGATTTCGCCGAAGGAGCCGCGGATTTCCGTCGAGCCGTTCAGCACGAGCCGTCCGCGCATGCGCGCCGTGGCGCTGGCATTGATCTTGTAGAGCAGCGTCGCGCCGAAGAGGTAGGTGCCGTCGACCGGGGCCACGAAGTGGTTGTTCGCGGCGTCGAAGGCGCCCTGGTCGTTGTAGTCGGTGTTGTTCAGGCCGATCTTCGTCCAGGTCCCGATGCCGACATAGTTGTCGTAGTTGGTCCAGGCCTTGAAGCGCGGCAGCCGGGGCTGGTCGACGATGCCGGTGGCGTTGTCGACGCTGAGCCCGTCGAAGAAGGTGCTGCCGTCGGCCGAAACCGCGAGCCGGAAGCGGTCGGAGCCGAAGAGCCCCACCAGCGCCTTGGTGACGAAGCCGGTCTGGAGCGTCAGGCCGAGATCGTCGCCCGCGGCCTCCTTGTTCATGGTGTAGAACAGATCGCCGGTGCCGCCCTCGGCCACGGTCTTTGCTGTCCAGAGCGCGGCGTTGAGCTTGGCCGAGAACGGGTTCGATGCGTCGGCTGTGGTGCCGAGCCCGAGCAGCGCCATGTTCTGCAGCGCGTCCGGCGTGCTCCCGACCCAGCCTGCGCCGTCATAGACCAGCAGCACACCCTCGTCCTCGACCCATGCCCGCCAGCCGGTGCGCGGCGGCAGGCGCAGCCAGGCGCCGTCCGTCCAGAGCGCCACGTTCAGGTCCCAGCCCGCCCAGTCGCCCGTCGCGCCCGAGGCGACGATGTAGCGGTCGCCATCGGCAGGACTGGCCGGGGGGGCTGTCTGGTCCCGATCAAGCACCGAGAGCTGGACGAGCCCGTCGAGGATCCGCAGCGCCTCGTTGTGGGTGACGTGCTTCTGGGCCTGCGCCGCCAGGATGTAGGGCAGCAGGAGATGGGTCGTGGCGTCGGACATGGGAAGGGCCTTCAGAGTATCAGCGTGACGGTCTTGGGCGCACCCCGCCCGACGAGGGCGGAGAGCTGGTAGATGCGGATGTCGAGCGTGTCGCCGGGGCCGAGCGGTCCCCCCCAGTCGGCAGTTTGCTGGGCGATGGTGTAGAGCGCGCTGGTCGTGGTCGTGCTCAGCACCCGCTTCACGGATGCGCCGTCGAGGATCTCGACCTCATTGGCTTCCAGTTCCTCGGCCAGCGGCACCTCAAGCCCGCCCCAGCTGTCGGCCGCCAGCGCGCGGGACCGGCGCGTCCAGCGGATGGTGAGATCGCCGGGACTGCGCGGCTTGCGCCACGGCTGCTCCACATGGGCCACAGAGAACGGACGCAGTCCGATGCCCTCGGGCGTGAAGGCCTGCGCCACGTAGGTCTCGTCGCTGACAGGGCGGCTGGCCGGACCGATGCGCCAGTTCCACGGAATGCCGAGATCGGCCTCGGCGATCGGCAGTGTCGCTAGCGCGGTGTCCAGCACGACGACCCGCGCCCCCGCAGGCGCCGGATTGCCCATCGCACCCTCGGTGCCGCGCTGACACCGCAGCAAGCGGGTCAGCCGATACCGGCCAGGCGCCAGCAGTTCGGCAGCACCCGCCTGGACGATCTCCCAGACGCCGGGCGCGCTCTCGATGGCCAGCGCGTTCGCCCCGCCGAACAGCGTCAGGTCGGTGACACTCTCCAGCGTGCCGGTCAGCAAGTCGACGACAAGCGCATTGCCGAGGTCGAAGCGCGACGTCGGCCCCGTGTAGAAGTCCGAGACCAGCGAGCCGAGCCGGGCCCGCGTGCCGAAGCTGGTGAGCAGCTCGAAGCCATCGGTCGAGGGGCTGCGGAACACCGCCATCTCGCCCGGCCAGGGAACCGCGTGCGCCGCAATGAGGGGCCGATGCGCCGGCTGGTCCTCGGTGAGCTGCGGCAGGTCCAGCAGCACCGCATCCGGCGCGCCGAACACCACGGCCCGCGTCAGCGACGCCGACCGCGGATCGCCTGGCGGCAGATCGTAAGTCGCGCGGTCCTGGCGGACCGCCTCGATGCCGCGCGCCTCGGCGTCGGCGATGGAGACGAGCCGCAGATCGACAAGCCGCCCGTCATGCTCCAGCCGGATCGCGTCGGCCGGATCGAGCGCGAGGCGTGATGGCGGCAGACGGAACGCCGCCGTTTCACGCCCCACCCACGCCTCCATCAGCGCACGGCGGCAGCGGCGTTCGGCCTCCTCGGGCGGCACGGCCATCGGGAAGGACTCGGACGCGATCCGGGTGGTGTCCACGGTGATGCGACGCGCCTCGACGAGGGCCGCGTCGTAATCCTCATCGGCGCGGGCGATCTGCCACTTCAACGCCTGCGGCAGTTCCGTTTCCTGGCCACGCGTCAGTTCCAGCACGTCGCCCTCGCGGGCGGCCACCAGATCGTCGGGTGCGAGGGTCGCGACGGAGGCCCGGCCGCGCATGACGAAGCGGATCACCCCTTCGGTCTCCACCGCGTCGAAGCCGAAATGGCGCGACAGCGTGGTGATCGAGGCGCGAGGGCTTTCGAGCGCCGTGATGGCGTAGCCCTCCACCGCGCCCCAGAGGCCGCTGACATCGATCCTCGCCTCGGGCAGCCCGGCGCGCAGGCAGAGATGCCGGACCAGCGCGGCCAGCGACACCGCGCCGAGCCGTCCCGTCAGCCAGTGGCCGAGTCGCCAGTTCGCTCCGTCGGTCCAGACGTCGGTCAGCGCCGGGAAGAAGGGATAGGGCCGCGCATCCCAGGTCCAGGCGGCACATTCGGGGACGTGCACCATCCGGTCGCCGTAGACCGAGGACAGCGGGTTGTTGGCGGCCTCACCCCACCAGAGATAGGTCGCCTCTAGATAGGCGCGTTGGATCGCATCGTCCCGCCAGCCCCGCGAGAAATGCGGCGTGAAACTCTCCGACGACTTCGGGTCGAAGAAGACATTGGGCTGGTTGGTGCCCCGATCGATGGCAGGACAGCCCAGCTCGGTGAACCAGATCGGCTTCGACTGCGGCGCCCACGCCGTCGGCGTCGCGCTCTCCACCCCGCCCGGGCGGTTGTAGTGCGCGTTCGACCACCAGGCGCGCAAATCCTTGTAGCGGAAGACCCACGGCTTTCCGGCGCCGCCGTCCGTGATCGGGGTGCGCACCTGCGCGGAGCGGTCCGCTGCGCTGGCATAGAACCAGTCGAAGCCTTCGCCGCCGGCGATGTTCGCCTGCAGATAGCCCCGGTCGTAGATCGCGGGCCAGCCCTCGGCAGCGTCGAGATGCTCGAAGCCGTCCCGCCAGTCGGAGAGCGGCATGTAGTTGTCGATCCCGATGAAATCGATCTCCGGATCGGCCCAGAGCGGATCGAGATGGAAGAACACATCGCCCGAGCCGTCGCCCGGCTGGTGCCCGAAATACTCCGACCAGTCGGCGGCGTAGCCGATCTTGATCCCCGACCCGAGGATCGAGCGCACATCCGCAAGCAGGTCCCGATAGGCCTGCACCGCCGGATAGGTGGCAGCGCCCGAGCGGATCGTCGTCAGCCCCGGCATCTCGGTGCCGATGAGGAACGCATCGACACCGCCCGCCGCCGCGCAAAGATGGGCGTAGTGCAGCACCATGCGGCGCAGGCCCCAGTCGCCGGGCGTGCCTGTCCACGAAACCGTCTGACCCGAGACGCTGAAGCTGGCGAGCGTGGCCGCACCGAACAGCGCCGCGACCTGGCTTGCCGCCGTGGCGGTCTTGTCCACGGTCCCTGCAAACCCCGCTGCAGGCGAGCAGGTGATCCGCCCCCGCCAGGGGAACGCGGGCTGACCCGCCTCCGCGGCGTTATCGGAATACGGGTTCGGCAGGCTGTTGCCGGGCGGCACATCCATCAGGATGAAGGGATAGAAGGTCACGCGCAGCCCGCGCGCCTTCATCTCCTGGATTGCCTGCACCACCGCGAAGTCGGACGGCGTGCCGCCATAGACCGGGCGGCCCTCTTCGTCGCGGCTGACGAGGAAGGCATTGGCGCGGCTGACGCCGTTCACCGACCAGCTGGCGGGGGTGGTCGACTTGGCCGACACCTCGACGCCCGGCCGCACCTTGCAGGATCCCGCGCGCAGGTCGTCGCCGAACCAGGCCACCACGAGGCTGACGCTCTCGACCGCCGGGGCCATCGCCTGCAGCCGGTTCAGCGCCTCCACCATGTCGGTGGAGTCGGCCAGCGCGTTCAGGTTCTCGGGCACCGTCGCGCCGCCATCGGTCTTGCGGATCGCCTGCGTCGCATAGGTGAACTCGCCCGAGGCCGGGATCATGGTGACGGCGCGGGTCAGCCCCTCGGCAGTGTCGGGATCGGCGAGCGGGCGGAAGACCTCGAAGGAGAGCTGCGGCAGGCGGTTGCCGTAGGTCGAGAGCGCCAGTTCCTCGAAGACCACATAGGCGGTGCCGCGATAGGCGGGCGTGCTGGCCGCGCCCATCCTGGCCGCGATGAACGGGTCCGCAGTCTGCGTCTCGTCTCCGGGGTACCAGCGCCAGGTGACGCCGGAGAGGTCCATCGGCTTGCCGTCGGCCCAGATGCGGCCGATGCCGGTGATCGGGCCCTCGCAGAGCGCCACGGCGAAGGAGGCGTAGTACAGATACTCGGTCGTCTTGACCTTGCCGCCCCCGCCGCCCTTGCCGCCGCCCTGCGTTGTGGTCTTCGTCTCCTCGCGAAAATCCGTCGCCCAGATGATGTTGCCGCCCATCCTCATGCGCCCGTAGAGCCGCGGGATGACCGCGCCCTCGGTGGCCGAGGTGATCCGCAGCGTGTCGAGCCGCGCGCCCTCGATGCGCTGTGTGGGCGCCAGCGACGAGATGATCCAGCTGTCGACGACCGAGCCGATGCTGGAGCCGATGAAGCCGCCAATGGTGGCGGCGCTCACGCCCAGGATCGCGCCGCCGATCGAACCGCCAATGGCGGCGCCAGCGGCACCGAGAACGAGGGTGGCCATGCGTGGAACTCAGCGTTGCGGGAACAGGAAGGCGAAGGCGATGCGCCGCCGCCAGGACGGGGTGAGCGGCTCCTCGATCACCCCGAGCCGCTCGTAGGCGTGGAGGAAGGTGTCAGGTCCGGTCAGGATCCCGACATGCTTGGCAATGGCGCGCGGCTTCATGCGAAACAGGACCAGCGCGCCGGGACCGGCCTCGGCGGGCGACACCTCGATCATCATGCGCCGCGCGCCCTCGGCCAGCACCTCGCGCGGTCCGGTCTCGCCCCAGTCGCGGCTGTAGGGCGGGATCGGGAACGGCTCGGGGCCGACCACCTCGCGCCAGACGCCCCGGGCCAGCCCAAGGCAGTCGCAGCCAACGCCGCGCAGGCTCGCCTGGTCGTGATACGGCGTGCCGAGCCAGGAGCGCGCAATGGCGATGACGCGGGTGGAATCGGCGGAGGTCACAGCACGCCTCCCTCGTGCCCGCCATCCTTCGTGGCATAGCGCAGCACCGCGTCCTGGCCGGGGATGTGCGGGAAGCCGCGGAAGTTGGCGGTGTTGGCGAACTTGGCCCCGCAGGTCTCCATACGCTTGTCGCAGCCCGCGCGGATGGTGAAGACATCGCCCTCGGCGATGGCCCGCACCGGCGCTTCGAGCAGAGTCAGGATCGCGAGGCCGTCCGTCACGTCATGGCCCAGCACCTCGGTGCGCCGCCCCACATTCGCGCCGCTCGTCCAGTTCAGCGTGCCGAAGGTGAACCAGCCGGAGGCGAAGCCGCCGAGGCCCGAGGCGGTGAAGGCGCGGTCGCGCAGGAGATCGATCACCGCGCCTGTGCCCTTGAAGGCCGGGTACTCCAGATCGACGCCGCAGCGCGCGTCGCCGAGCGCGGCATCGCAGGTCGCCTGAAAGGTCCGCCCGACCGTCTGGCCAAGCACATGCGCGAGCGAGCGCACCTCCGCGATGAAGGCGAGCCGCCCGCGCCGGATCTGGCCGATCGCGCCGCGCCGCATCAGCACGCGCTGACCCGTGTCGGCCCAGTTCACCCGCCAGACCTCGACCTCGGCATTGTCCCAACGCCCATCGAGAATGTCGGTTTCGGTGATCCGGTCGGAGGTCAGCACGCCCTCGGCGTCCTGCGCATCCACCGACAGGTCCGAACCGGAACGGACCTCCGAGGCGGTCAGCCCGCTCTCGGGTTCGAAGTCCGTGCCGTCGAAGCTCAGCGTCCGGTCGTGGTCGGTGAAACCAAAGGTGACTCCATCGGCGCGGGTGATCCGCCAACACCAGGCGAGCGTCGTCGTGCCCTCCTCGAGATAGGCCTGCAGGGCGGGGTCGAGGGTCTTCATCGGCGCAGTTCCAGAAGCGGGATGGAGGTGATCGAGCCGAGCCGCTCGAGGTCGAGCGTCACGTCGAGCGCGTCGGTGTCGAAGCGGACCGGCACGTCGAAGTCGAAGCCTGCGGTGATCGCGACGCCAGCGCTCGGCGCGGCGCTGAAGGTGACGACGCCGGTGGCGATGTCGACCGACCAGCCGGAGGGCTGATCGACGCCTGACAGCGCGATGCGCACGCTGCCCGCCACCGGCTTGGCGATGGCGCGCGTCCAGGATTGCGCGCCCGAGGCGTAGCGCTTCACCAACTGGAAGGCGGTCATCGCGCCGTCGCCGGTGCCAATGATCTGGTCGGTCGGCGCCGGTGTGCCCGAGGGCAGGCAGGACTTGTGGTCGCCCCAGTCCTTGAAGCGGAAGCCATGGAGGCGACCGTTCCGCGCCTCGAAGAAGGCGACGACGGCGGCGAGATCGTCGGCGCGGCGGATGCCATAGGCGACATCGTAGCGGCGGCGCGAGTTGGCCCAGCTGGCGTTGCGTTCCTCGTCGCCGGAGGCGAGCTCGACGATCTGCGTGCGCCGCTCCGGCCCGCCGCGTGCGCCGCGGCTGATATTGTCGGGGAACCGGACCTCGTGAAACGCCATCACATGCCCCTCCGGCCCAGCGACACGGCGCGGGCGATGTCCGCCGCGACTTGCGTCCTCGATTGCCGGAAGCTCTCGGCGTCCCGCGCCATGATCGTGACATTGACCCCGCCGCCTGCGCCGTAGCTCTGCGCCTCCCGCCGCGACAGCACGCGCTCGCCGCGTTGCAGGATCGCGGGCACCTCGTCGTGGCGAAGCCCGGCCATGCCGCCGCCATGCATCCGGGGCGCCCCGGCGAAGGCGAGCGCCGGCACCATACGCGCCGGGCCGGCGGCGCCGACCATGCCGCCGGCATGCAGGATGTCGGCGAAGATGCCGCCTGCACCGCCAAGCGCACCGGACAGCGCGTTGGCGATCGGCCCGAGGATGAAGCGTCGCGCCGCCAGCTGGGCGAGGTCGGCAATCATCGACGTGACCATGTCGCGGAAGTCGAGCTTGCCGGTCTTTACGAAGTTGCCCACGGCCGTCTCGGCGGACTGGAAGGCGCCGACAAGGCTCTGGCCGATGTCGCCACCGATGTCGCGGGCCTTGCTGGCGTAGTCGGAGAGTGCCGTCGTGACCGCCTGCCAGCCGGTGACGGCCGCCGCGGTGTCTGGCTCCGCCGCAGCGGCAGCAGCCCCGGCCGCCGCACCGGCACCCGTAGCGGCACGTCCGGCATCGCCGAGCGCTGTCTCCAGCCGCTCGGCTGCGCCCGTGGCCTCGGTCAGCGCATCCGCACTGGCCTCGTCGGTGCCGCGCACCGCGTCACGCAGCGCCTGCCAGCTTTCCAGCGGGGCGCGAGCCCCTTCGGCCAGATCGCGCGCGGCGCCGCGATAGACGTTGGCCGACTCGAGCGCGCGGGCGGCCGCGTCCGTGAGCCCGAGATCGGGCGCGGCGAACGGGTTGTCCTCGAAGGCCCGGTCGAAGGCCGCCTGCGCCGCCGTGGTCGCTGCCGTCGCCGCGCCATCGAAGCGGTTCTCGATCTCGCCGAGGTCGAGGTCGGGCACCAGCGAGATACGGCGCTCCGACCCGAGCGCTTCGAGCCCCTGGTTGATCCCGCCGATGAAGCCGTTGATGCGCGAGACCACGCCGTTCAGCATCGCCTCGACGCCGTCGACCAGGCTGTTGGCCGCCTGGAACGCCAGGTCGCCGATAGCGGCGGGCAGCAGACCCCAGATCGCCTTGATCGCCTCGTAGGCGCCTTCGAAGGTGTTCGCGGCCGTGTTGCCGAAAGCCACGACGCTCTCGATGGCGCTCTGCATGCCCGACGCGGCGTCGGCCTTCAGGTCGAAGAACATCGCCGTGGCGGCCGCGCCCGCCGCAGCCGCGCCCATCTTGACGCGTTCCCAGACCTCGACGGCGAGGTCTTTCAGGAGCGACATGGCCTCGCCAAAGCCGCCCGCGCCGGAGACGAGGCGGGTGAACTGGTAGACGAGCTCGCCCGCGCCGACGATCAGCGCGCCGATGCCGGTGCGGATCAGCGCGCCGCGCAGGACGACCAGCGCTGTGGCGAGACCACGGACGGAGAACGCGGCGGCGGCCATGCCCGCCACCCAGCGGCCCGCGAGGAAGGCGGCGAATGTGGCGGCGTAGGTGGTCAGGCGGCCGATGTTGTCGAAGAGGCCGCGGATCGCGATGCCGAGCGGGCCCGTGCGGCTCGCGACCGCCGCCATGGCATTCGCGACGGCTTCGAGCGCCGGGGCTGCGGCAACCGCCAGCTGGTTTGACAGCCCGCGCCAGATCAGCCCAAGCCGGGAGATCGCGTCGTTCGTCCGCTCGATCTGGTCGGCATCCTGCTCGGATACGACGACACCGAAGGCGAGAACGTCCTCCGTCGCCTGGCGCAGCGTCGCGGTGTCGATCCGCGACATGGCGATGGAGCCTTCCTCGCCGAACAGCTGGCCAGCGACAGCCGCGCGCTCTGCGGCGGGCACGAAGCTTTCGATGGCCGCGTTGATGGCGCCGACCCGCTGGTCCAGCGGCAGGGCGATCAGCTCATTGGCCGAGAGCCCGAGCCGGTCCAGCGCGTCGGCCGCGGGGCCGGTCCCGGCGGCCGCCTGGCTGAGACGGCGCGTCAGGTCCTTCGTCGCCTGCTCGATGCCGGACATCGACACGCCCGCCAGTTCGCCCGCACGCTCCAGCGTCTGGATCGAAGCCACGGTGGTGGCGAGCGACTGCGCGAGCTTGGCCTGCGCATCGACGGTCTGGAGGCCGGAGCGGATCATTGCCACACCAGCGGCGGCAGCGGCTGCCACGGCGGCGGCGGAAGCGACCCGCACGCGCCGCGAGAAGGCCGCGAGCCTCGCGTTCGCCGCTTCCATTTCGCGGCTCAGCCGTCCGAAGCCGCGCGACCCGGCCTCGCCCACGCCTTCGAGTTCGGCGCGCACCTGCCGCCCGCCCACGGCCGCGAGGCGGACGCTAACCCGTTTTTCCGCCATGGGAGTGATCCATCTGTTCGTTGAGTTTGGCGACCATCACCGCTTCGATGACGGGCAGCAGTTCGGCCATGGCGAGCGGCGGCACGCCGAGGGCGTCACCGAGTGCCAGCGCCGCCGACATGTCCCAGCCAATCACGGCGCCGGGCAGCACGCGAAGTTGGCCACCGAGACGGCCGACCAGGTCCGAGACCTGCCAGCTTTCATGCGTCAGGGGCTGGTTCAGCCGCGCCGGGCAGTCCGGGCACGTCGTTTGGCAGGCTTTGCAGTATCGCTCGCCCCCGCCGAAGGACCATTCGGCAAGGGCGCGGAGACGTTTTTTTCCTGTTCCAGCAGCAGGCCCTTCGAGACGTAGGTCAGCTGGAACGCTTCGAAGATCGGCCAGACGTCGAGCAGCGCGTCGATGGCCTGGGGGCTTGGATCGATCGCGTTGCCGTCGGCGTCGCCGATGCCCTCCCAGGCGAGCACCGCGCGGCGCGCGAGCGCTTTGGCGAAGGCCACCGCACGCTCCTCGTCGGAGGCGTCCGCGGACACGGCCTCCACCACAGGGTCACTGCGCGTGGCAACCATCAGCGCGGTGGTCAGCGGGCGTAGCTGCACCCGGACGCCCGGGCCGAGATCATGCCAGCGGGGCGCATTGGTCAGGTCGAGCGTCAGCATCAGTATTCCTCGATGTCGTTGATCAGGGTGGCAGTGCACATCCGGCCGACGATGCTGTCGCGGGCGGCCTGCCAGTCGAAGGTGGCCTGAACGCCCTGCGGCCCAGAAATCTCGATGCGCGGGCGCGGCAGGTAGACGGCGTGCACGGTGAAGGTGAAGCTCTCGCCCGAGGGCAAGACGTAGGCGAATTCCATCTCGCAGGCCTCGCCGTTGATGGCCTGCGTCACCAGCGTCTGGTCGGCGAAGCGCACCTCGATCCGGCCCGTCAGCGCGGCAATGGATGGATCCGCGCCATCGATGCGCCCGTCCGAGCGGATCGTCTCGATCCGGTCGAGGTTGTTGGCATAGGTGATCTCGGCCGAGACCACGTTACCGAGCGCCGAGCCGTTGCGGGTGATCGCCCCGTTGAAATGGCCGAAACGCTTCAGCTCCAGCGCCGCCGGTGTGCCCGCACTCGTCGTGGTGCCGACCGTCTCGCCCTGCGCTACCAGCCGCGCCGTGGCAGTCAGCAGGCCCGAGCGCTGCATCTGCCAGGTGATCTGGTCGAGCACACAGCCGGAATACATCGCATAGCGCGGCACTTCCGGCATGCCGGTCTCGATCGACATCGAGGGCAGCGTCCAGGACCCCGACTGGAACTCGTGGCTGTACGGGGCCTCCGCGCCCGTGGTCGTGGGCGCGCCGAAGGCTGCCTTCAGCCAGAAGCCGAACGCCTCGGCGTCCAGCGGCACGACGACGTCGCCGTCGGCCGTCACGGCGTCCTTGATCGGCGCTAGCGGATCGCGGCCGTAGCCGAGAAGCTCCGAATTCAGCAGCGGCTGCTCCGCGCCGAGCGACGTGCTGGCGAAGGGCATGCGGGTGAAGCCGCTGACGGGCGGCGTTCCATAGGTCGTCTCGAACGCAAGCGCCATCAGCGCTCGCGCCCCTTGGGCTCGTGCCATGTTCGTCTCCTGTGGTCGGTTGGGTCAGGCCAGCGGGTCGGCCGTGGAATAGTGCAGCACGACCGGGATAACGGCGGCCTTCAGACTCGCCGCGCCCTCGACCGGCAGATCGACCGGGCGCGGGGCTTCGGCCTCGACCCAGTCGCAGAACCCGCCCAGCGTCCGGTCGGCGGCGAGCGCTGCGCCGATGCTGGCGGTCAGCGTGTCAAAGGCGGCGTCGCGATCGGCACCCTGAACGACCGCCTCGATCTCGGCTCGGTGCTGGTAGTGATAGCGCAGCGGCGACAGCGTGACTTCGGGCGCACCTGGTTCGCCATCGCGCAGGATCATCAGGCCCTCGACCGGCATGCGCTCGGGCAGCACGTCCCCGCGCAGAGCGGTGGCGGGCAGCGCCGAGAGCCGCGCGTGCAGCGCGACGAGGATGGTTTCGCGAGGTGTCATGGGTCGGCCGAGTTGGAAATCGCTTCGAGCACCGGACAATCGGGGACTTCGGCGCCCGAACACCTGGATGCAGTTGTAGCGAGGACGGATTCGATACGCCGAAGATCCGCGATCCTCGCGCGGACATCGGCAAGGTGCCGCTCCGTCCGTTCCTTGACCTCGGCGCAGGTCGGCGCGGCGCCGTCGCCGAGCCCCATCAGCCCGCGGATGTCCTCCATCGAGAACCCGAGTTCGCGGGCGCGCAGGATGAAGCGGAGGCGTGTGGCGTGTGCGGCGGAATAGACCCGGTAGCCGGCGTCCGTGCGGGGCGGGTCGGGCAGCAGGCCGGTCTTCTCGTAATAGCGGATCGTCTCGATGTTGCAGCCGGTCGCCCGGGCCAGGTCGCCGCGTGTGAAGCCGCTCTCGCGCTCGTGATCGGTCATGGGCAAGTTTCCTCTTGAGCCTGTAGTTGCTACAGACCCTACACCCATCGTCAATCACAGACGAGAGGTGCGCGACATGGCGCTGACAGACGACAGAACGGACAGCACGGGCGCGGATCGCCCCGCCCGAAAGGGCTGGCTCGCGGCGGGCGGTGTGGTGGGCGCCTTTCTCGCCTCGGCCTGCTGCATCGGGCCGCTGGTGCTTCTGACTCTCGGCATCTCGGGCGCCTGGATCGGCAACCTGACGGCTCTGGAGCCTTACAAGCCGATCTTCGCCGTGATCGCGCTCGGCTTCATCGCGGCGGGTTTCTGGCAGGTCTATTTCCGCAAGCCAACCGTCTGCGAACCCGGTTCCTACTGCGCAAGGCCAGCATCGGCGCGCATCACCAAGTCGGCTCTCTGGGCCTCCCTGATCCTCGTTCTCGCAGCCCTCACCATCGACTGGTGGGCCCCGCTTCTCTACTGACCCCGAAAGGACATCCACATGAAGAAGATCCTTGCACTCGCCTTGTTCGGCCTGACCGCCGTTGTGCCGATCACCGCCATCCCTGTTGCCGCGCAGACCGTCGCCGCCGAGCAGACCGTCACCTTCGCGGTGGACAACATGACCTGCGCGCTCTGCCCAGTCACCGTGAAGCGTGCGATGGAGGGCGTCGCGGGCGTGCGCGCCGTCGAGATCGACTTCGATGCCCGCACCGCCACGGTGATCTTCGACACCGCCGCGACGAGCGCCGACGCCATCGCGACCGCGTCGGCCAATGCAGGCTACCCGGCGCGTGTCGCGGGCTGACGAGATGACCGAGCAGTCCGACCGCAAGCTGATCGCGACAGGGATCGTCGGCACCGTCATCGCGGCGCTCTGCTGCTTCACTCCGGTGCTGGTGGTGCTTCTGGGTGCCGTGGGCCTGTCGGCCTGGCTGGGTTGGCTCGACTACGTTCTGCTGCCCGCGCTCGCCTTTTTCGTCGCGCTGACCGTGTACGCGGTCTGGAGACGGCAGCGGCGCCAGACCACTCGAACGGATGGATGACTTGATGAAAGACGATTGCTGCGCGCCCAAGGGCGATTTCGACCTTGCCGTGATCGGCGCCGGATCGGCCGGGTTCTCCGCCGCGATCACCGCCGCCGAGGGAGGCAAGCGCGTCGCGCTGATCGGCCATGGCACCATCGGCGGGACCTGCGTGAACGTGGGCTGTGTGCCCTCCAAGACGATGATCCGGGCCGCGGAAGCCCTGCACGGTGCGCAGACAGCACATCGGTTCCCGGGCCTGAACAGCGAGGCGCAGGTCGCCGACTGGTCGGCGCTGATTGCGGCCAAGGACGATCTTGTCGCGACACTGCGCCAGAAGAAGTACGCCGATCTGCTGCCGGGCTACGGCGGTGTGACCTATCTCGACGAGGGTCCGGCGCGTCTCGTCCTCGGCGGGGTCGAGGTCGGCGGGCGCAGGATCACGGCTCCCAAGGTGATCGTCGCGACCGGTGGCCGACCCGCCGTGCCCGACATCCCTGGGATCCAGGACGCACCAACGCTCGACAGCACGTCGCTGCTGGAGCTGGACCGGTTGCCCGAAAGCCTGATCTTCCTCGGCGGCGGCTACATCGGCGTGGAGCTGGCGCAGATGATGGCGCGGATGGGCACCCGCGTCACCATTGTCTGCCGCTCGCGCCTGCTGCCGCGCACAGAGCCGGAGGTGTCCCGGGCGCTGACGGAGACGCTGCGCGCCGAGGGCGTCGCGGTTGTCGATGGCGCGACCTACGACGCCGCACGGCGCGACGGGGCCCGTGCGGTCCTGACGGTGACGGTGGACGGCGCAGACCGCGATCTGACGGCCGACCGCCTCGTCCTGACGACGGGACGCGCAGCCAACACCGAGGGGCTGGGCCTCGCGGAGATGGGCGTCGAGACCGACGCGCGTGGCGCGATCCGGGTGGGCGACGACATGCAGACCACGAAGGCCGGCATCTTCGCGGCGGGCGATGTGACCGACCGCGACCAGTTCGTCTACATGGCCGCCTATGGCGCCAAGCTCGCGTCCCGCAACGCCGTTCTGGGCGGGGCGGAGCGCTACGACAACGCCGCGATGCCGTGGGTGGTGTTCACCGATCCGCAGGTCGCCGGCGTCGGGCTGACCGAGGCGCAGGCGCGCGCCGCGGGTCATGACGTCAAGACCAGTGTGCTGACGCTCGACAACGTGCCCCGCGCGCTCGCCGCCCGCGACACGCGCGGCCTGATCAAGCTCGTCGCGGACCGGGCGACCGACCGCCTCCTGGGCGGCGTGATCATGGCGCCGGAGGGAGCCGACAGTGTCCAGACGCTCGCCATGGCGCTCAAGTTCGGCATGACGACAAAGGCGCTCGGCGAGACGATCTTCCCCTATCTGACCACGGTAGAGGGGCTGAAGCTCGCCGCGCAGACCTTCGACAAGGATGTCGCGAAGCTGTCGTGCTGCGCGGGGTAACCCGAGCCGTCGGTTTCGTGGCTGCCGAGCAAGATTGCGCATCGATGCGATCACAACCTACCCCCCACCCAGTTCGCCACGATCAGCCCCGGCACGCTGTCCAACGCCCGGTCTGCATCCCGCGCCAGATCCAGCCGCTTCGGCAGCTTGACCTGCGGCACCAGCAGGAAGATCGGCGCAGTGACCTTTCCGCGCCCGGTCTTCGACCGCGACACCACCGCCTGGCCCTTGGTGTTCAGCCGCCCCTCCGCCACCAGCAGGCTCGGCCCTCTCCGACGATAGACGAAGCGCAGGCGCAGTCCGCGTCGCCGTTCCCATTCGCCGGGCGTGATCCGACCGCCCCGCAGGGACTTGCCTGCGGCGGGCAACGGGATCGCCAGCCAGAACCCGTTTTTCGAGCGGATCAGCGGCCCGCTGTCGTGCGCGCCGACGATGACCGGCGCCTTCGACCAGACCAGCGCCGCGGCGTTGAGGCTCTCGCCCGACCTCGGGAAGTTCTGGCTCCGGATCGAGTTGGCGAGCCGTGTACCAAGCCCCGCGCCGGTGATCTGCAACCGCCACGCCGTCTTCAGCCCAGTCCCGGCCTCGCGAATGGCGGCGGTGACGGCCCGTTCACCCGCCGCGACCTCGGCCGCCATCATCGCGACGATGTCGGGATCGATGTCGAGCTTCAGTTTCACGCGGGCCTCAGGTCGACGGTCCAGACCAGCCGCTCGCGGTCGCGGACCGGCTCGCCCTGTATGAGGAAGGCGTCGCCGTCGATCTCGATGCGGTCGCCGGGACGCGGGTTCGCCACCTCGGCCACGCGCAGGTCGATCCGGGTGGTTTCGGACCAGAGCCGCGCGTCGCCGAAGTCGGTGACCGCGTCGGCGCGACGGGCGACGGCACGCACCAGCACGGGTGTACCGCCGTCGGCGATATAGACCGCGTCCCGGCCGATGTTCGGATCGGCGAAGAGCGCGCCGATGGCGGCGGCGAAGGCCGACATCAGAACGTCGCGTTCAGGCGCACCCGGCCGATGGTGTCGCCGGCGCCGCTCGCCACCGCCTCGACGGCCGCGCCGATGAGGGTGTTGTCGGTGGCGACCGTCGTGAAGCGCTTGTTGGTGTCGTCCCAATAGACCCTGGCGCCGACGGTCCAGGCCTGGGAGCCGACCTTGGTGATGTCGAAGATGCCGACGAGTGCGGTCTCGACGGGCTCGCCAATGGCGGCGGCGCCAGAGGCGATGCCGAAGATGGAGCCGACGAGCAGGCCATCGCCAGAGGCGACGGCATAGGGTGCGGTCAGGGTGATGGTGTTGCCGGGCTGGACGAAGTTTTTCATGGGGAGGGTCCTCGTGGAAAGACGAAGGGCGGCCGGTCAGGACCGCCCGCGTGTCAGGGTTCAGGATGCTGGGCTTACGCGCCCGGGTTCTTGTAGAGGCCCCGCCAGTCGATGGCCTTTGCGCCGAAGTCGAGGCGGCACTTGATCTCGACGCCGTCCACGTCGAAGCCGTTGCGCGTCTCGATGTAGGCGCCCTGCTGGCCCTCGAGATAGGCGTACTCGATGGTGTCGATCTGGTTCGGGCTGGCCGCCAGATACCAGGCGGTCTCGCTGGCGGCGTCGAGCCGGGGCTCGCTGATCGGCGCCAGCGTCCTGATCGACTGCGGCACCACGCTGGACGTCGCGGCGGGCACGAGGTTCTGGGCCACCAGCTGTTCGGCTTTCAGTTCCAGTGAGGCCGGCACGATCAGGAAGGCAGGCCGGACGTTCAGCACCGTCTTCTTGTCGAGGCCGGTCTGCTTGGCCATCGCCGCGCGCGCCGCTCCGACGCTGCTGACATCGAGCGCCGCGCCGGTGCCTGCCAGGTTCTTGTGGGTGGTGTGGAAGAGCGCATTGCCGTCGGCCATCGCCGGGTTGGCGGTGATGATGCCCCAGACCACGTCCGACTCCAGCTGGGCGATGGAGTTGCCGTACATCGCCGGGATGCGCGTGAAGGCGTCGAGATCGTCGTTGATCAGCGTCTGGCGGGTGATGGCGACCACCCGGCCATAGGTCCTGACCTTGTAGCTCTCCTTGCTCTCGCCGAGCGTGCCGCGCTTGAACTCGCCGCTTTCGCCCACTTCCAGAAGCTGCGGCGCTTCGCCGAGCTGGACCCGATGCATCGACTTGAAGTCGGTCGCCAGCACCTGGCGGCAGAACAGCATGAAGGTGCGGGGATAGGCCTCGTAGGCCTGTCGCAGGGTCTTGTTGGTGACGGCCGACAGGATCTCGGGGAAGTCGGAGGTCGAGTGCAGCGCGCGCGTCGCCACCTCGTCGCGCGACAGGCCCCGCGTGTTGACCCCGGCATTGCCGAGGCTTTCGCGGGCCAGTTCCAGCAGAGTCATGCCGCGATACTGACGTGCCGCGTCCTCCAGCTGGAACAGCGTCGGGCTGTAACGGTGCAGCAGCGCGTTGGCCACCGCGTCGCGGCGGGTGATGCGCTCGTCCCGGCCGCCGAGCGGGACGGAGACATGCGGAAAGGTCCGGGTCTCGTCGGATTTCGCGGCGACCTGGTCGAGGATCAGTCGGCGGGACTCGTCGATGCTGACGCCGCGCTTGACCAGATCCTCGGCGAAGCCGCGCTCGAGGTTCAGCCGCCCGGCCAGATCGTAGATGGTGGAGACGCGGTCGCGCTCGGCCTCGCGGGCGCGGGTGGCGACCACTTCGGTATCGGGCGCGGGAGTTACCTGCGTCTTCTGGCTGCGCGTCTCGCTGGCCGCGACCTTCGGGTCGGGCGCAGCCGGTTTCGGCTCGGTCATGGGGGTGTCCTCGGTTTCGACCGGCGCGGTCGGCTGGGTGTTGGCGGGGGTTGCGGCGTCGCTCGCCGGGGTCTGGGTCGTGTCCGTCATCGGGATCGGTCCTTTCGTGGTGGAAGGGGCGTCCCGGCGGTGGAGGACGCAGTCGTGAAGGGGGTGCTGGGCGCGGAAGCCCGCTGCTGGGTCGGCTCCGACCGCGACGGCGGAGACCTCGAAGGGCGTCCAGTCCACCGCGCGCCAGAGCTCGCGGGCGCCATCAGGCTTCGAGATATCAAACCGGTGGACCTGGTAGCCGATGGAGACGGCGCGGATGTGCCCCGCCTGGATGTCGCGCCAGATCGGCTCGACATCGGCACGCTCGCTGATCCGGACCAAGGCGATGCCGCGACCGTTCTCGATCCGGGCCGAGCCCGGCACGACCGAGCCGATCACCGCGTCGAGCGTGTCGAGCTCGTGCACCTTCAGGAACGGCGCGCCCGCGTTCAGCCGGTCGAGCCGGACATGGGCCGGGTCGAGGCTGAGTTCCTCGTCATAAGGCTCGCCGAAGAAGGTGGCACGGCGGACGCGAGCCCCGGCCGACCAGACCACCTCGACGGTGCGGTTGTCGGCATCGGCCGTGTTCGGCGCAAGCTCCGCCGACCGGCGCATGGCCGGCAGTTCGATCATCGTGTCCATGAAGGTCAGTCCTGTTGGTCGGCCTGCGCCGGGTCTGTATCCGCGTCGGCGGTCGGGTCGTCGGCGTCTGGTTCGTCGGCGGCCGGATCGTTCGCCGGATCGCTGGCCCCGTCTTTGGATTGTGCGCTGCCGGTCTTGGTGACGCGGCGAGGGTCGCTGTCGAGGACCAACCCCAGCGCGTCGAGCTTGGCGTTGGTCGCCGCGATCTCGGCCAGCACGGCGTCGGGGTTGCGGCCCTGCCGGGCGATCACCTCGGCCAGCGTCATGGTGCCCGAGCGGATGGACAGCAGGTTCGCCATCGCGTCCTTCTGCGGATCGACCGCCTCGAACTTCGGCGGCGACCATTCCACAGGCACGATCGGCGACGGGATCTGCCCCGCCGCCCATGCGGCTTCCGTGAACCACCGCCACACCGGGGCGCAGAACATCGGGATGAACAGCTGCCATTGGACGGCGTCGATCTGGCGGCGGAACTCCACGAGACCCGCCCGGATCGAGGAGTAGTTCACTTGGGACAGGTCCCCCGTCAGCAGCTCGTAGGGCACGCGGAAGCCTGCCGAGATCGTGTGCAGGCTCGCGCGCTTGTATTCGCCGTAGCCGCCCGTCGCCGAGGGCTGGTTGAAGCGGATGTCCTTGCCGCCGCGGGCATAGGCGATCAGCCCCGGCTCGAACTGCTCGACCCGGTTGCCATCGGCATCGACCACGGAGGGTGCGATACCTTGCTGCGCCTCGTCGTCGCCGAAGACGATGGCGGTGACGCAGGCCTCGGTCTTCTTGCGAACCAGTTCGGCCACTTCATAGTCGTCGAGATCACGCAACGACCGGATCACCGGCGCGCCCCAGGGGACGCCGCGCGCTTGCGTGCGCTGCTTCTCGTAGACATGGGCGATCTCGGTCGCGGGGACCGGGCGGCTCTGCAACCCGTTCTGCAAGGCCCCGTAGGCGTCGCCCGGATGCTCGGCATGCAGCCAGTAAGCCCGGCGCTTCCCGACCGGGTCGAACTCGATCCCCTGCACGAGGCGCCCTGCGCCGAGGGCTCCGGACTTGGTGGCGTCGAGGAAGTCGGCTTCCAGCACCTGCAATTGCAGCGGCACCGGCAGGCCGTCGCTCGCGCGCCGCAGGCGGCGGCGCACCAGAACCTCGCCCGCCTCGACCATCTCCCGGCAGATCAGCGTCTGCAGGCCATAGAAGTCAAGCTGGCCATCGGCGTCGCAGTCCGCCGTCCAGCGTTCGAAGAGCGCATCGACCTTCCGGTCCAGCTTGTCGTCGCCGCTAGCGGCGCGGGGCATGATGCCCGCGCCGATGATGTTGTTGACCAGCACCGCCACGGCCTTGGCCGCATGCGGGTTGTTGCGCACCAGATCGCGCATGCGGTCGCGCAGCAGCGCCCCGGCGACGCCGATTTCGGTGTCGGCCGAGGATCCCGGCGCGCGCCAGCCGTCCGTCCGTCGCCCGCGCGCCGCGCCGTCATAGCCACGCGTCAGCGTCTCGAATGCCTGACGCGCCATCACGCGCCGAGCCGCCATGCGCGGCGCCACCGTGGCGATGGCGTGGTCGAACCAGGTCGCCGACATCAGCGATCCCCGCGCGAGAAGCCAGCGAGCCCCGCCACGGGCAGCGGGCGGCTGAAGCCCGCGATGGCTCGCTCGATGGTCCGGATGCGGGCGAGCAGATCCTCGGCCGAGCCGTAATCCACCGACTTGCCGTCATAGCTGACGCGCGTCGTGCCGCTGGCATAGGCCCGGCGCAGCGCCGAAAGCTCGGTTTCCGTCCAGTCGATCATGTTCAGAACCATCCCTCCCGCCGCCCGAGCCAGTCGGAGCGGCGCTTGCCCTGCGGGGCCTGTCCCGGCCGGTTGATCTGCCCGGCGGGATCGGTGTCGGTGGGGGCGGCCCCGAGCTGATCCTCGAGGTCGCGCCATTTCTCGTCGGGCCAGCGGTCCGCGCCCGCGATCCAGGCGGCTGCGCGGGCGTAGACCCGGCAATCCAGCGCCTCGTTGCGCTCGCGCAGCTTCTGCCATTCCAGCCGGGCGAAGCCGCGCTTGGTGCGCACCGTCACCAGCTGCTCGGCCACGAACTGCTTCAGCCATTCGTTCTCGACCCAGTGCGGCAGGTGCACCGAGCCGGGCGGGAACGCCGCCCCGTCGGCCATCTCCTCCTCGGTCGGGCGTGCCAGCCGCAGGAAGCGGTAGGTTTCGGCCTTGAAGGTCGAGACCGCCACGGTCCAGAGCCGCGCCCCGCGCCGCAGGCGTTTGCCGCCCTCGGTCGCGTCGACAAAGGTCGGCCCCGACACCGGGCTCGAGCGGTTGAACCCCTCGACGCCCTTGACCGGCGACACCTGCGCGAAGCCTTGCGCCCGCGACCAGGAATAGACCGCCGGGGCCTCGTAGCCGGTGTCGATGGCGAGCCGCGCGATCCTGAGATGCGCGCGGCGTTCATGCGGCCAGGACCTGTCCAGCAGCGCGGTCAGCTCCGACCAGGCGTCGTGCCGGTCGGGCCCGCCCTCGATGACGACGTGATCGACGAGCCAGCTTTCCAAGCCGCGACCCCAGGCCCAGACATCGACCTCGATCCGGTCCTTCTGCACGTCGGCTCCGGCTGTCAGGAACAACCCGCCTGCTGGCACCGTGCCGGATTTCCAGCGTTCGCGCCGGTCGTAGAGCCGCTGCCAGTCGGGCGCTTCCCCGGTCTCGACCCATGTCTCGCCGAGGATCGTGTTGCGGAACGCCTTGATCGCCTCGTCCGACCCTTGGGCTGCTTCCCATGACCGCACGATCCGCTCCCAGCTCAGCCAGCCGATCGGCGAATAGAGCGCCGAAAGGTGATACCCGACCGTGGTCGGATCGGCGGCCGTGGCGGTCGCCCGCCATTCGCCGCCCTCCAGCATCGCCGTCTTGTGGTGTTCCGCGATTGCCGCGTCGCAGCCCTCGCAGTGATACTCGGCCGTCTCCGGGCGGCCCTTTTGCCAGCGCAGCCGGTCGAACTTCAGCCATTGTGCGTGGCCGCATTGTGGGCACGGCACGAAGAACCGACGCTGGTCGCTGGCCTCGTACTCGCGCTCGATGCGCGACAGCCCCCGGATCGTGGGCGTCGAGACCAGCAGCACCTTGCGCCGGTGGGCGAAGGTCAGGGAGCGCGCCTCGGCGAGCGTGACCGGATCGCCTTCCTCGTCGGCCGAGGCGGGATAGGCGTCGACCTCGTCGAGGAAGATGTAGCGCGCCGGGGTGGACCGAAGCCCGACCGCCGAGTTCGCGCCCGTCATGATCAGGATGCCGCCCGCGAACTCCTTCGAGAGCATCGTGTTGCCCGCATCGCGGGATCGCGCGGGCTTCACCCGCTCCCGCAGCTCTGGGCTTTCATCGATCAGCGGGTCGATGCGCTGGCGCGAGTTGCGCTTGGCCAGTTCCACGGTCGGCTGGACCGCCAGCATCGGACCCGGCGCCTGGTGGATCGCGAACCCGATCCAGTTGTTGCCCGCCTCGGTCGCGCCGACCTGCGCCGCCTTCATGAACACGATCCGCTGCGTGGGATCCCCCGGCGACAGCCGGTCCATGATCTCGCGCATGTAGGGCGTGCGCACGGTGCGATACCGCCCCGGTTCGGCTGAAGCCCGCCCCGAGAGCATCCGGTGCCGGTCCGCCCATTCCGAAACGGTCAGGTCCGGGTCGGGCCGCAACCCGTTGCCCCAGGCGCGGAGGATCTCGCCCGCGCCGTCGAAGTCGATCAGGCCATCATCGTCACCGGAAGTCGGGCCGGACCTCGGCGAGTTCGTCGAGGTGGGCGCGTACATGTTTCTCCAGGACCTTCTGCATCGCGGCTGGCTCCACGGTGATCTGCTGGCCGGTCACGTCGGCGCACGAGGCTGACAGTTCGGCCGCCATCAGCGCCGCCGCGCGTGCAGGCCAGTTCACCCACGCGTCCCGTTCCTCCCGCGCCAGCCGGAACACCAGCGCCAGCGCGCGGGCCCGCTCGATCAACTCCCCCTTCAGCTTCTGGAGCCGGATGCGCCGCTCCTGCGCTTTCAGCACCTCGTTCGCGGTCTTCGCCTGCAGGAAGGTCGTGCCGCCGCCGACGGCCGGGACTGCCAGCCCCTGTTCACGCAGCGTGTCGCCAACAGCGGCCACGGCCGCCTCGGGGACGGGCTTCAGCTTCGGCGTGGGCGGCTTGCGGGTCTTGGACGGGTCGGTCGTCTCGGCACGTCTGGCGTCGCTGGCGGCCGCGTTGATGCTGCCGTCGGGATAGAGGACCAGCCGCTCGGCGGCCTTGGCCTTCTGGATCGCGCCCCGCGACAGCCCGACATGCGCGGCGTACTGGCGCTCGCTCATGCCCTGCATCGACGGCTCCGATTATCTATCGAAATCATGTTCTTATCGAGTTGATAAGCAGCGCGACCGGAGCGAACGTCCGTTCAGAAGGACGATGCAACTCACCAAGGAGCCATCACGATGACCACGCGCCTGAACCCGATCACCACCCCGCGCCACGAACTCCGCGCCGAGAAGGCGCGCCGGAATAAGGAAGCCGCGCTCGCGGCCTTCATCGGCAAGAAGGCCGAGATCGACGAGATGCTCGCCCGGCTGCAGACGCTGAGCGACGACCACTTCAACGCCCACCCCGACGAGATCAACTGGGGCCATGTCGGCACCCTCGAACACTACGCCAGCCTCCTGAAGCGCATCACCGACAGCGCCTTCGGCGAGGGCGAGCACGCCCGCTGATCTCCGGCACTGCCGGAACTCCCGCCGCGCGCCCTGCGCGGCTCGGGGTCGTAGGAGGCGCCGCATGACGCGGGCCCGAATACGGAGACGATCCCATGACCAAGCTTTCTGACACCCAAGCCATCATCCTCAGCGCCGCCGCACAGCGCGAGGACCGCATCGCACTGCCGCTGCCCGAGAGCCTGCGCGGCGGCGCCGCTGCCAAGGTGGTCGGCGCGATGCTCGCGAAGAACTTCCTGCAGGAGGTCGACGCCGACACGCGCAAGGGCGAGCTTATGTGGCGCGAGACCGGAGACGGCCACGGCGTCACGCTGGTTGCCACCGACGCGGGCCTTGCCGCCATCGGGATCGAGACCGAGGACGCGAACCCCGCGCCTGCGGGCGCGACGGACGCGCCTACCGAGGAGGCCGCGCCGGACACCCCCACCGTAGCCGAAACCGCGCCCAAGACGCGCACACCGCGCGAGGGCACCAAGCAGGCCACGCTGATCGCCATGCTGCGCGCACCGGACGGCGCGACCATCGAGGAGATCATGGCCGCGACGGGCTGGCAGTCGCACACGGTGCGCGGCGCGATGGCGGGGGCGCTGAAGAAGAAGCTCGGGCTCGAGGTGACCTCGGAGAAGGTCGAGGATCGGGGGCGCGTGTACAAACTCCCCGCCGCCTGACGCGCCGGACCCCGACAAGCTGATGACCGCCGTCCCTACGGGGCGGCGGTCGATCATTTGGCGCTCCGCATCCGGGTCGCCTCGAACACCCGCCGCAAGGCGAAGGAACGGGCGATCGAGACGACGGTGAAAATGGCGCCCATCTTCAGGTTCTGCGCCAGCGTCGTGTGCAGCCCGAAGATCGGGAAGATCAGGATCTGCGTCACGACCGCGACGCCGTAGCCGACGATCACGTTGGCGACGGACTCGACCAGCGACATGAGGCGGGTCTGCTTCATGCCGCTGCCTCATCCATCGGCCAGCAGTTCAGCCGCGAGAGTTCGCAGCGCATGCGCCGCAACCAAGGGGACCACGCCGTTGCCACAGAGGCGAAGCCGGTCCACCCGGTGGGCCAACCCATCAGTGCCTCGACGAACAGCGGGTTCAAGGTCCGGCGCGGCTCGGAGGTATCGCTCCCAGCCATCGGCGTCACCAGGACCTGGCGGCCAAGCAGGCCGTTCACCGGCGTGTTCGCGAGTGTCGTCGCCCCGTCCTTGTGATCCCGCGCCGTCGGCGTCATCCACAATCCCACCGCATGGGTCAGATCGGCCGTCTTGCGGTTGCCCGCGCTCGGCTTGCAGCCGTCGTTCGCCATCGGCGTCGGCCAGTCCCGCGCCATGCGGTCCAGACCCTTCTCGTCTCGTCGTTCGCCGCCCCGGCTGCGGAAACTGTCGGTCTGCGGCGTGGGCCACATCGCAGCCGTGGTCGCCAGGTTCATGCCGTGCTGGCCCGCTTTCTGCGACGGCGTCGGTATTGTCTGCCTGTTCTCGTTGGCGCTGGCCCTTGGCGTCGGCCAGAGCCGCAGCAGTTCCGTCCGGTTCCCGCCACTCGACCGGGTGCCAGAGCAGGCGCGCGGGGTCGGCCAGCTCGTCCCCTTCGCGGATGGCGAGGATGAAGAGCCGCTCGCGCTTGTGGGGCGCGCCGACTTCCGCCGCCGTGAAGAGGCCTGCCGCAAGGCGGTAGCCCATGCCGACCAGTCCTGCGGCGACTTCGGGGAAGCCGAGGCGGAGATGATGGGCGACATTCTCGAGGAAGACGAAGGGCGGTTCGACCTCGCCGATGATGCGGGCGACATGCGGCCAGAGGTGGCGCGGGTCATCGGCGCCCCGGCGTTTGCCCGCGACGGAGAACGGCTGGCACGGATAGCCCGCAGTGACGATGTCCACCGCGCCGCGCCACGGGCGGCCGTCGAAAGTTGCAACATCGTCCCAGACAACAGCCTGATCCAGGGACGCGTCTTCCATCCGCGCCACGAGAGTGGCTGCGGCGAAGGTTTCCCGTTCGACATGGCCCACAGCACGATATCCGGGGATGGCGATGGTGAGCCCGAGGTCGATACCGCCCGCGCCGGAGCAGAGGGAGAGGCCGAACAGACATGCGTCTCCGGCTCCGGAAGCGTCTCCGGAGGAAGGTAGAGCCAGGTCATGCATGTCACGCGGCGGTCTGGCGCTTTCGCGCGGGTTCGGGTTCGGCGTCCGTGTCCGGCGTATCGGTGACGTCGCCCAGCCGCTCCGCCTTCACCTGCGCGAAGGTCCGGCCGTCGCCGTCGAGGATCGCGTCCTTGTCGGTTTCGGCCTGCCAACGCTCCACGGCGACATCGACATACGCCGCGCTGATCTCCATTGCGAAGACGCGGCGGCCATTGGCCTCGCCCGCCATGATCTGCGACCCGGAGCCGGAGAACGGCTCATAGCAGAGGCCGCCCCGCGCCACATGCTGGCGCATCGGGATCCCGAAGGCGTCGAGCGGCTTCGGCGTCGGATGGTCAGGCCGGTCATCCTTGGCGAAGCTGGGAAGCGCCCATGTCGATGGCAGCGTTTCCTCGGCCACCTTCGGCGGGCGGTTCGGGCGACGCCAGCCCATGAAACAGGGCTCGTGCTTCCAGAGGTAATGCGACCGGGTCAGGACGCCCCGGTCTTTCACCCAGATGATTTGCTGATGCACAAAGGCGCCTGCCTTCTCCCAGCAGGCTTCCAGCATCGCCTGGCGGCGCGAGGCGTGCCAGCAGTACCAGGCAGCATCCTCGGCGATGGCTTCCGCCACGGCTGCAGCGATGAACCCGTCATAGAGTTCCGCGCCCTGCGAACTGTCGTCCCAAGTCGTGCCGTAGGACGCCGACCAGTCCTTGTTGCGGGTCGGATGGTTCGAGCCGTCGTAGTCGACGAGATACGGTGGATCGGTCGCGAAAAGGATCGCGCGCTCACCGTTCATCAGGCGGCGCACATCGGCCGCGCTGGTGCTGTCGCCGCAGAGCAGCCGGTGATCGCCGAGGATCCAGAGATCGCCCGTCCGCGACGCCGGATTGCGTGGGGGTTCGGGGATGGTCACCGGCGGCACGGAGCCCCCGGCGCCCTCTTCCTCGCCGCCACCGTCGAGATCGAAGGCCAGCAGCTTGTCGAGTTCGCCATCGGAAAACCCGACCAGCGACAGGTCGAAGTCTTCGGCCAGCAGGTCGTTCAGTTCCGCCGACAGCAGCGCCTCGTCCCAGGTGCCGAGTTCCGTCAGCTTGTTGTCCGCAATCCGGTACGCCCGGCGCTGCGCTTCGGTCAGGTGCCCGAGCACGATCACCGGCGCCTCGGTCAGCCCGAGCTGCGTCGCGGCCAGCACGCGCCCGTGGCCTGCTATCAGTTCGCCGTCCTCGCCGACGAGGCAGGGCACGGTCCAGCCGAACTCGGCCATGCTGGCGGCGATCTTCGCGACCTGATCCGCGCCATGCGCCTTCGCGTTCTTCGCGTAGGGCTGGAGGCGCGACAGCGGCCACGTCTCGATCGCGTCCGGGGCGAAGCTCAACGTCATGATGGGCACGGTTCCTCGGTCGGGTGGATGCCGGTGGCTTCCGGACTCCGGATGCCGGGCCGGACTCCACACGGGGTCCAGCGGCCACCAGCGGTGTCCGGTCGGAAGGCCAGCGTTCATTGGTGTTTGCGCGGGGCGCGCGTGGCTCCGGCTTCCGGGTGGCTTCCCAAAAATCCGGCCCTGTCGCTGGCGATGTTCCGCGCTTCGCCCGCCAGCATACGAATATCGCCAGGAAGGAACCGGAAACTGCCGTGGGCTGGACCCCGGCCGGACCCTCGCTGGATGCCGGGGTCCAGAAGGCCCCCGTCAACGCAAAGGGGAGAGCGAGCTTTCCAGCGCACTCTCCCCATCTTGCCTTCGGAATAGCACGATCATGTTGCAGATGTCGAAGGAAAAAGTGTTGCAACACATTGGAGTCACTGCGCATTCAGGCGCGCAGCGATCTTGGTCAGGGCCAATTGCCAGCGCCGCCATGCGGTCGTGCGGTCGCAGCCAAGCTCGCCGCTGATCTGCTTCCACGGCACACGGGCCGCGCGGGACCAGACCAGCTTTCGCTCCGCCTCCTCGATCCAGAGCACCCAGTCGAAGGTCTGCTCGAGCCGGGTGATCGCGGCGGCCGAGGGCCAGACCCGCATCGGCTGCGGTTCCATCGCCGCGATCTCGCGGCTGGTCCGCACGATGTCGGGCCAAAGGTTGAAGTAGCCCTGCGCCTTCACCGGCGGCAGCTTGCGCAGGGTGCGGAACGCTTCCTCGAAATGATCGGCGACGCAGTCGGCGGTCCATTCGCGATCAGCCATGGCGCGCCTCACTGTCGGAAGGGCGCGGGCCGTAGAGCTTCTCGCCGAGCTGGCGGACCAGTTCACGTTCGGGCCAGGTGAGGCGGTCGTCATCGGCGGAGACCGCCAGGACGCCCTGTTCCCGCCAGCCCTCGCGCTTGACCTGTTCAGGATCCCGGCGTCGGCCGCCGTAGCCACGGGGATGCCATCTCATGCGACACCTCCCTTCGTCTCGATCGCCCAGAGCAGGATAGCGATGGCGTCGGCCTCGTTGTCGTCGGCCGGGCTGAAGCCGCGGGCGCGGACGGCGGCGACCATGGCGGCCTTGTCGGCGTTGCCCTTGCCCGAGGCGTGGCGCTTGATCGTGCCGACCGGGACGCCCTCGTAGGGCACGCCGCGCAGTTCCGCCCATGCGGTCAGCGTGGCCATGAGCCCGCCGTAGATATGGCTCGCGTCGGTGCCCGCGTGGCGGCGGACTTCCTCGAACCAGATCGCGGCGACTGGACCGGACAGCCGGTCGATCTCGGTCAGCCAGTTGGTGAAGCGCAGGTAGCGCATACCGCCGCCATCGAAGCGGCCCGGGCGCAGCGAGACGGTGCCGCTGGTGATCAGACCGTCATGGCCACGGATCGCCCAGCCGGTCGAGGTGCCGAGGTCGAGCGCGAGGATGCAGCGGTTGCGGGGGGTGTCGAGCGGCGGCGATTCAAACCTTGCGCCGTCGGATTTCGGGATCAGAGTCGGCTGAGCCATGATGGGTCTCCTTTGCCGGGGGCCTGTGGTGGTGGAAGACGACGGCGGTCTGGTGCTTGGCGGTACGGGGCCGGCGTCGTCGGATCGGAAAGCACAACACACCGTCACGGCGGCGCGCGCGGCTGGCCCGGACGTATGGGAGGAGTGGCCACCCCCGCGGGGTGGCCCTCCCATACGTAGTATGGGGGTTTGACACCTAACTGTTCCGGGGTGTTCAAGTGGCTGAAATCATTGCGGAATAAGACTTCATGAAGTCTTCGGGCATGAGTCAGGGACCTAACTCTTATTTTCCCGTAACCCGTTGATTTCATTGAGTGCACAGTTGGCGCTGTCATATGAGTCAGGCCTCACTCATATGAGTTAGGTCGTCCTCGAGCCCCTCCGGGTAGACCCAGACGGCGGGGTTTTCGACCTGCAGGCAGAGCCCGGATTGGGGGCATTTGAAGTGGCTGGGCAGGACCGGACGGGCGGTTGTGGTGACCTCGCCGGTGTCCGGATCGACCTCCTCGAAGGGCGCGCCGAACTGCATGCCCTCGACGCAGAGGTAGCCGAACCGCGACCGGGTGATAGGGAAGCCGAACCCCGAGGGGTCGCGCAGGAACTTCACGAAGCCCTTGGTCGCCAGCACGCTCAGGCGCTCGCGGATGGTGTGCTTGCTGCCCAGACCGCCACGGTTCTCGAAGGTCTCGGCGAACTGCATGGCGGTGTAGAGGCGCTCGCTCGCCGCCTCATCCAGCAGCATGCCGAGGATGACATCGTGCTTGCGCAGCCGTTCGGCATCGAGCTTGGCGCCGACCTCCTTGCGCACCAGGCGCTCGTTCAGCGGGTTCAGCTCGACCCACTCTCCCTTCACCTTGTCGATCAGCTTCCCCGGCAGCGCGGGGCCGTTCCGAAGCTCGATCTCCAGCCTGCGGACGGTGCTGTCCTCGTCGGGTCGGTGCATGAGCAGCCCGGAGGTGTAGAAACCCCGCAGCGCGCTGGCGCCGGAGAGCGCGAGGAAGGGATCGTCCTTGACCTGGTGCTTGGTGACCTTGCGTGTGTGGTGAGCGAGGATGACGCCCGCATCCGGATTGACCGCCTCGCGCAGGAGCTCCACCCGGTCCTTCAGGAAGAACATCATGGCGGTGTTGTCGTTCTCGCCGCCACCCTCGGGGCCACCGTCGAAGAGGTTGCGGATCGGGTCGATGACGATGATGTCGGGCGGCGCGTCGGGAAATGCGGCCCGGATCGCCTCGGCCACGCGGGCGACGCCCTCGGCGTCGAGCAGCAGCTTCAGCTTCGGGGTGGCGATGAAGGTGTCGCGCGCGGCGGCGATCACGGTGGCGGGCAGCGCGATCTGCTGCATGCGCTCGCGCAGATAGTGATACTGGATCTCCGCCTGCAGGTAGAACACGCGGAGCGGCCGGGGCGGCGTGAAGCCGAGGAACGGCACGCCAGCGGCCATGTGCACGAGCCAGGAGATCAGGAAGTCGCTCTTGCCGACCTTGGGCGCGCCGCCCAGCACCAGGAGTCCGCCCGGCGTCAGCACGCGCGGCCCGATGATGTCCTCGGGCATCGGGCTCGTGTCGTCGAGCAGCGAGCCGAGGCTGAAGGTCGGTAATGGGCTGGCCGGGGCATCGGCGTGCGCTGCGCGCAGGAGCGGCGGACCGTTGCGCTTCACATGCAGCTCCCAGAGGCGTTCTGACTCGGCCATCAGCCGATCGAGCGGCCAGGACGGGCGCAGCATGGCGGCGTTGTAGCCGCAGATCGCTTCCCAGCCTGCGAAGGGGTCGAGGCGGCCCTCGTGCACCAGGCGCACGTAATGGCCGATGGCGGCGCTGGCCCCCTGGAAGCGGGACCAGTCGTCCACTGCGCCTTCGCGCACCGGCGTGGTAAGCACCGCGTCGATGCCCGGCTTCGAGGTTGATGCGGCAACGTCGCTGGCGAAGCCCACACCGGGCAGCGGCGGCATCTCGGCGACCTTCTCGGCGAAGTCCGCAAGGTCCACTTCGACGTCGCGCTGTTCGCGGATCTGCACGAGGCGTTGATGGCCGTGCTTGTGATAGACGGTGCCTGGCACCCGGATCGGCTGGTGCGCCGAGCGGAAATGCGTGTCGCCGCCGACCTTCACGGCGATCTCGCCGCGCAGCCGGCAGAGCGTCACCAGGTCCTCGCCCTCGGCCGGTTCGGTCAGCTTCCACCAGACATGGAGCTTGGCCGCACCTTCGGGCGTCCGCCCGCCGCTTTCGATGATCAGCGTGGGCGGGCCGAGATGGCGCGTGACATGGTCGAGCTTGGCCGGGATATCGCCCGCATCGAGATCGACCACGATGGCCTGCATCTGCAGCACATCGGCGGCGCGGGCCTGACCCTGCTCCTCGACCGTGCCGGGGATGACATAGACGGCGGCGCCCTCGCGGTTCGCCCACGCGGCGAAGGTCGCGAGCTTTCCCGGCGCGGTGTCGTCGGCCGAGATCCAGATGTTGTGCGGCTTGCCGTCCCGGCCCTGACCCTTGTCGACGAAGCCGCGGAGCGGGATCAGCCCCTCGCTCCAGCTGAACACGGTGTCGAGGAAGACGGCGATCTGGTCGGGGTCGGGATCGCAGCCGAAGGGGTTCTTGGACGGCGGCCCGTCGTTGAAGTCCATCCACGGGTTGAAGTGCAGGATGCCGTCGTCGCTCATGCCGGCAGCCCCCAGCAGCGCTCGGACCACGGGCAGAAGCGGCACTCGAAGAAGTCGGCCGTGGTGGCGACGCGCGGCAGCAACTCGCCCGCATCGGTCGCCTGCAGGATCCGCACGCCCCGGTCGGACATGCGCTGCGCGAGATCGGCGTCGAAGGCGACCAGCTCGTGGTGAAGCTCGGCGGTGTCCTTGTTGATCGCGGTGAAGAGCGCGGGCGCGACCGAGATGCTTGGGACCGTCCCTTCCATGTAGGCCTGGTAGACCGCGATCTGGGCGGCGTAGACAGGCTTCGACATGGTCACGCCATCCTTGACGCAGGCCCGCCAGTTCTTCGCGTTCATGGTCTTGCATTCCCAGAGCGCGGGAACGGTCAGACCGAAGCCCTCGGGCCCGGCGGCGATGATGCCGTCGACATGACCGCGAATGCGCCCGCCCGCGACCGAGAACCCGAACTGGCCGCCATCGGGCCGGTTGCCCTTCCGGGTGTAGAGGTCGAAACCCGCGCCGCGAAGCCAGGCGACGGCCAGATCCTCGAGCGCGTGGCCGATGGCGAAGATGCGCAGCGACTGGCCGCTGAACTCCTGGCCCTCGTCCTTCGGCGTCGCCGTGAACTCGAACTGCAGGGCCCGCTCGCAAGGGTGCCCGAGACGCGAGCCGCCGAGGTAGTCGCGGGGCGGCCGCGTCGCCTGATCGGCGGTCAGCGCGCGATCGATGGCGGCGTTGACCCGGTCGGCGAAACTGGGCCGATGATTGTAATCGAGGGTCAAAACGGCACCTCCGGCGTCTGCGTCCGGGCGATGTCGGACATGGCCTCCCGGAAGCCCTCGACGGCTTCCTCGATCAGCGCGCGCACCTGCGCCTCGGTCAGTTCGCCGAGCTGGGTGGCCCAGCCGATCTCGTCCATCAGCAGGGCGACGCGTTTCATGGTGGCGGTGATCGCGGCGCGCTCTTCCTCGGTCAGATCAACCATGGCGAAACGCTCCCGCGCCAAGCGCGTCCAGAAGGACTGGCAGGGCATCGAGCAGAACCAGACCGATGGCCGGGGTCGCTTCGACTGGTGCGGATCGAACCAGCCAAAACCACGAGTGGGTTGCCGGCAGACAGCACAGAGCGTTCCACGCGGATGCCAGAGCCGCCGCCGGTCCGCGGCCGTGATGGGGGTGGATGTGGACATGGGTCATGCCGCCCTCCGCTCGGGGCTGGCCGCTCTGTCGATCAGCTGGCGGATGGCGCGCTTGTTGAAGCCGAAGGTCATCAGCGCCGAGGCGCGGTAGCGTGTCAGGCCGAAGTCATGGCGGCACTCGGGCGGCAGGTACTGGAGCTGCTTCTCGGTCGGCGGCTGGCGCAGCCAGGAGCGGGTCTTGAAGGCGCTCTCGTCGGTCTCGTGCGTGTTCAGCCAGTCGTCGGCCTGCGCAAGGCAAACGGTGCGCTCGCCGACGCCCAACAGGTGGGGGCGTTCGCCCTTCGCCCCGCCGATGGCGTACCAGACCCCGTCCAGCCAGAAGATGCCGCCCCAGGCTGCGAAGCCCGTGGCCATCAGCGCATCGTCCATGCCGTAGAGGTCGACCCACGCGAAGCTGGACCGCTTCAGAAGGTCGATCTCGGTCATCATGAAGCCCGAGAGCGGCGCGGCGGCCCCACCTTCGCCTGCATCCAGCTCCTCGCGCGGAAATGCCTCGCCGCAGAGCGGGCATTCGGTGGCGGCCAGCGGGATCTCTGCCTCGCAGGCCGGACAGGTCTTGGTCGGCGCCTCGCCGGTCTCGGTCTTGCCGTCGAGATCGACATCCTGTTCCAGCGTGCCGTGGATCAGGCTCGACGTCCCGAAATCCAGCACGATGCAGTCGGTCTTGACGATGCCGGGGTGTTCCTCGGGATCGACGGTGCGCAGCCCGCGCCCGACCATCTGGATCATGGTGGACTTGTAGGAGCTGGGCCGCAGCAGCACGACGCAGGATGTGGGCGGGTGGTCCCAGCCCTCGGTCAGCACCGCCACGTTGACGACGACGCGGATGTCGCCCGCCGCGTAGTCGGCGAGGATCGCCTTGCGGGTCTCGACCGCCAGATCGCCATGGATCAGCGCGGCGGAAACACCCGCCGCCCTGAACGCCTCGGTGACATGCTCGGCATGCGCGACGGTGGAGCAGAACACGACGGTCTGCCGGTCGCCCGCCTTCTCCTTCCAGTGGCGGATCACCTCGTCGGTGACGGGCGCGCGGTCCATGATGCCCGCCACCTCCGCCATGTCGAAATCCGACATGGTCTTGCGGACCGAGCGCAACTCGTCCTGCACGCCCACGTCGATGACGAAGGTGCGGGGCGGTACCAGGTGGCCCGAGGCGATCAGTTCGCCCAGACGGACCTGATCGGCGACATTGTCGAAAACCTCGCGCAGGCCCTTCTTGTCGCCCCGGTTCGGCGTCGCCGTGACCCCGAAGATGCGGGCGTCGGGATTGGCTTCGCGCACCCGGTCGATGATCCGGCGATAGCTGTCTGCCACCGCATGGTGCGCCTCGTCGACAACCAGCAGGTCGAGGCGTGGCATGTCGGCGAGGTTCGAGGCGCGCGCCAGCGTCGGCACCATGGCGAAGGCGACCTGGCCGCCCCAGGACTTCTCGGTGGCGTCGATGACCGAGGTGGCGACGCCCGACACCACGCGCTGAAACTTGGCGCGGTTCTGCGCGGTCAGTTCATCACGATGGGCCAGCACGCAGGCCTTGGCGCCGTCGCCGATCATCTCGCCGGTGACCGCCGAGAGCATGATGGTCTTGCCCGCGCCGGTGGGCGCCACACCCAGCGTGTTGCCTCGGGAAGCGAGCGCAGCCACGCTGCGCTCGACGAAGGTCTTCTGGCGGGGGCGCAGGCGCATGGCCGATCCCCCCTTACTGCGCCCAGCTCGGCCGACCGGCGGCGCCGGGGGCGGACGCGGGCGGGCTGGGCTGAGTGGTCGTGTGGGGCTGCTGCGGGGCGTGGCCCTGCGCCGGGGCGGCGGTGAATTGCGGCGCGACCGCGCCCATCAGTGCGGCGTAGTCGCGATGATCGGGGGTGACGGCGGCGCGGATTTCGTTCTTGTCCTCGCCGTTGGTGTCTGTGCCGATGTCGATGCGGGCGACGAATTCGACCCCATCGAGATCGCCGAACCCGTTGATGCGGCGGCGGGCCTGCGCCTCGGGCGAGTTGTCCTTGTCCGACACGCCGCGCGCCGAGTTGAGGATGCCGCGGATCAGGCCGCGCCCCATGTTCGCCCAGTCCGGGCCCTTCGGGCTGTAGAGGCCGATTAGCGACCAGATCTTGCGCCGGGCATAGGGCCCCTCGAGCACCGTGTATTCGGCGTCGAGATAGACGGCGCCCGTGGCGGCGCGGCGCGCCCAGCCACCGGTCCAGCCCTGCGAGGGGTCGTCGAAGCCGCCGGGGCGGAGCGTCAGACGCACCTTGGCGAGCGTGCCCTTCGGGATGACGTTGGTGTTGGATTGGGCGGAGTTGAAGTCGTTCCAGGGTCCGGACATTGCGCGGCTCCTTTCAGTTGGAGGATGGGACGCGCAGTGGCGTCAGAGGGGAAAAGCCACCCCGGCGACCGGATCGGGACACCGGGCGTCGCGAGATGCGCTCAGCCATGGCCGGGCTCCTGCGCGGGCGCGGGATCGGCCGGGGTCACCGGCGGCCATGTCAGGCGTTCGGAGACCGGCGCCGCGGGACGCTGGATCTTCTCCATCAGGCGGCCCAGATGCGGGGCCTCGACCCTGTCGAGGCGGCCCGAGCGGTCCTTGGCCGGATAGCCCCAGGGGTTCAGCGTCTGGCAGACGAAGGCGCGCTGCGTCGGGCCGTTGGCATCGGCGATGTCGGCCATGGTGATGACCTGATCGACGATGCCCGGCAGCTCGAGCCCGGTCTTCGAGCCGTCGATCTGCGGCTGGAAGACCTTGCGGTTGAAGTCATCGAGCCGCTCGTCGAGGATGCCGACGAACCAGACATGCTTTCCGCGCGTGTGCTGCAGATGGGTCAGCCAGCCGATCATCTCGCGGCCATGCAGCCCGTAGGCGCCGCGGATGTCGGGCTTGCCGGTCTTCTCGGAGAACGCCTCGGGTTGGCCGCGGCACCACTGGAAGCAGAGCCGCCCGGCCACGGTGATCGAGTCGATGAAGACGGTCTCGTACTTCCCGATCACCGTGGGATCGCCGTAGCGGCCGCAGACCTCGTCGAAATGCGCCTGGCTGTAAGGCTGGTCCTCGCGCAGCGCCGGGTTTGGCCCGCCGATGAACACCGCGAAGTCCCGGCATTCCTTCCAGGTGCGGGGTCGGAGCGTGTCGATCTCCAGCCCCTCGACCGCCAGGTCGCCAGCCTCGAGGTCGAGGAAGAGCGTGGTCGAGGCGTTCAGCGTCCAGAGCAGGCTGGTCTTGCCGATGCCGGACCGGCCAAAGATGACGCCCTTGATCCCCTTGCGCTGCGCGAGCCGCTCGTCGGCGCCGATGATGGGAAGGGCCATCACTGGCCCTCCTTCTTCATCACCGCCGTGGCGGCGCGGTCGGCGCCGATGCACCCGGCCTCGCGGGCGAGCTTGTAGAGCCGCTTCAGCGCATCGGCGCGGCGATAGGCGGCCGTGCTCTCGCTTTCCGCCTCCACGATCGCGAAGGCGATCTCGTCGACGGTCGCCTCGACGACCGGCAGCGGCTCGCGCGGCTCGTCACCGGTGCGCTGCGGGAAGGCGATGGTTTCGGGGAGTTCTTCGAGGGCGTAGCTCGCGGCGCGAAGACGGGTGATGTCGTCCGGCTGGTCCGGCATGGCTTTTCTCCGTGAGATGAGGTGATCGAGGAGTCGCATCACGCGGCCTCCCGGACGTCGGGCGCGGGCTCGGCGACGTAGATCGCCAAGAGCGGCGTCCCGTCGGCATGGGCGCCGGCGTCCTCGATCTGATAGTTGCGGTTGGGCTCGCAGACCTCGGTCAGCTCCCAGCGGCGATAGAGCCCCGGAAGACGCCTGAAATCCTCGAGCGACAGATCGGCAGTGCGGTTCATGCGTGTCTGCTTTCGGTTGGAGGAAAGGCGCTCGGGGCGCTCGACTTGGAAAAGCCACCGGCGGGACCGGATCGGGACATCGGTTCAGGGGATTTCCTCGAGGGCGTCGTGCAGCCGGCGCATCGCGCGCTGGTAGCGCTTGCGGGCGGCGGCCTCGGTCAGGCCCAGCTCGACGGCGACCTCGGCCTGGGAGAAGCCCTCGATCGCGACGCGGATCACCAGCAGGGCGTCGTCGCCGAGCAGCTTCCGCACGGCGCCGTTCAGCCGTGTGTACCCGGCCGCGCCGATCCCGCTGTCGCCGCTGTCTGCCACCTCGTCAGGTTCGGCGCTGCTGGCGAGATGTTCGCGCGCCTGGTCGCGCTGGCGCACGCGGATCATGTCGCGCTCGACATTCCGCAGCACCGTGGCCGCGATCCAGTTGACGCGCCCGAGGTCGAGGCCGCGGACCGCCTCCGTGGTGCGCGCCAGTACGTCTGATGCGACCTCGTCGGCGGTGCCGAGCCTGCGCCAGAGCGACCGGCGACGGATGGCGTCGAGGCCGGGCCAGAGCGCCAGCAACAGCAGCGTCAGGGCGCAGTCGGACGCGGGCCCGTCGCCGTGCGCCGCCCTGACCAGCGCAGAGAGGATCATGTTCTTCCGGGCCGGATCGCCGGGCGTGCGGTGCAGCCCGTCCAGCAGGGCCGCCGGATCGCGGAACGGCGCGAGGGCCGCCTGCGCACGCCGGACGGCGTCGAAACTGCGCTGGAAGTGAAGGTTGGAGGATGAATGCATGAGGTGATCACGGATCTCGTGCCACGCGAAGGACATCGGACGCCTGCCTTGCGGCCAGGCGTCCGGCGCCTTCTCGTGGCCAGGTCAGGACGTCGCGCGTCTCTGCGATTTCAGGGGGGTGGGTGAATGCGCGCGTCAGCGCGCGGGTGCGGTCGCGTTGTTCAGCGTGCCGCAGCCCCGACAGGTGGCCTGCACCGGGAAGCCCACGAGATACTCGTGCCCCCGCGCGAAGCGCAGGTGCATGCGGCCGTCCCGGCAGACGCCGAGCAGCTTGTCACAGCGCGTGCAGCGCCATTCCGAGTTCGAGGTGGTGGGCTTGGTCGTCGCGGCGCCGGACCAGCTCGTCGGGGCTGCCTGGCGCGGGGGGAAGGGAGTCGGCATGGAAGTGCTCCTCTGATCGATGGAGCACTCCCATTGGCCTGAAGAATCGGAGCCCGTCAGACCCCCCAATCGGAGCCGGATCGGAGCCAGCTGTCAGATAGCGATCTCCCAAGGCCCTTTGGCGCCGAGACTTCTCAGAAAGTTGGCCTTCAGCTTGTCCCACAGCGGCTGCTTGAAGATGTTCGACAGGGACTGGTCTTCTGCGATTCCTTTGACAAGATCCTTGGTCGCCACTGGCATCGGGCCATTGTTGTGGGCATCGACCAGCCGCTGAATGACTGGATGCGGTTTTCGCCCTTGATGTCGATGGTGCCTTTCCCTGGCACGAAGAGGGTCGCGATCTCATCGCCGCTACGGGTGAGTCCGACCGTCATGCCTCCACGGGCCAATATCCGATGTCGCCGAAACACGGACCGGAGCTTGTCTGCGACCAACGCGATTTCGAACTGGTTATCGTCGATCTGATCGGCAAGCGGCGCCAGGACGTTTGCCGCCAAACACGGCCCGGAAGCCTTGCCGGCCTGAAGGACCAGTCCAATGCCGAGGTTGTGGCGCGCCCGAAGTTCCGTATCGACGGCCGACCGGACCCTCTCCCGGTCGAGACCACGCGCAAGGTAGATCGGAACATCGCCGCCATCGACACTGAGCGTTCCAAGGTAGAGGAGATAATCGGTCAGCTTCTCGATTGCAGGCGCATCCAGCACTTGTTCGAGACGTGCCTTCAGGTGTTGCGCGACCCAGCCGTCGCGCACCCGATATATCCTGTAGCGATCGGGGTCGCCCGCAGACGTCGCCTGTGCCTCGGTGACCTTGAGGTCGGCCACCTTTCGGTCGCCTTCCTCCGCATCTCCCTTGTCGACCCGAACGACCACTTCGGCCGCGACCGGACCGACCTCGTCTTCATCGTCGATCAGATCGTCCCCTTCCCAGCCGGCCGGCACGAGGAAGCCCAGATCGGTCAGGAGGCCGGGATCGACACCGCGAGCTTGGAGCCATGCGCCGGTAACCCTGTCAGCTCCGATGTCCCAGATGGCCAGCAAGGCGGGCATGACCGCCATGCTCTCCTCATCGCCCGGTGCGCGACCATCACGGAGGATGTTCCAGTGTCTGAGCAAGCGATGCCCCAGAATGCGCTCGAACGGGTCGTCGATGCTGAGAAGGCTGCTCGTGTTGCGGTCGGTGAGCGTGAAGTTGAGGGTCTGCGCCTCATCTCGTCCCGCGCGGAAATACCGGACCGCAATCTCGACGAAACGGATTGCGAGGGCCCGCTCGAAAATCCTCGGAAGGCCCGGCTGGCTGTCGATGATCTCCGAGATGTCCTGGTCGATTGTGGTGGAAAGCGAGAGGCGGTTGGCGAGATTGCCGATGCTGATGTCGGCCCGGATCACCTGCGCGCGGTCGATCACCACGTCGTCGAGTTCCGGCGGTTCAAGATCGAGCCCCTGCAGGAACTGCGAAATGTCGTACGCCTGAAAATCGACGGGCTGGTTGGAGTAGGTCTGCTCGAGAGCAGTCTCGATGAAGCGTTCGGCGACTGTGTGCCTGAGCTTTCGGTTGCCGGCACGGACATGGACCCGCCCGGTCGATGGCGTGTAGACGATCATCGCCTCTCCGGGCGGCCGAAAATAGATGCTCGACCGATTGCCATCGTCATCGATCTCCCGAACGCTCGTGGGGGGATCGGGATGGAACAGCAGGTACATCTCCGCCGCCGGTTCATCTCCGTCCTCGGGAATGTCGAACTTGTCGATGCTGTAGCCGTCGCCGCGATCGAGACGCTTGTTGAGGTCGACCAGAAGCTCGTCGAGCAATGCACTGCCGGCGTCGGGGCCCCCGTCGACCGAAGGCTCGGCCATGAAGGTCTGGTAGTGCTTGTCGTAGCGCCGGTAGAGACGCAGGTGCAGGCTGTTCTCCGCCGCTTCAAATAAGCCGTGTTCGTTGGCGTAAGCCCACAGGCTTCGCGCGAGCTTGTCCCGCCGGTTCAGAAGTTCCTTGGCGCGGTCCGGTTCAAGCGTAGTCGTGGCGAGACCTTGGAGGACATATTCGCCGCGGTCGCTCGCAATTGTGACGATCCGGGCTGCTTCCGCTTCGAGCGGGCCCAGCCGGTCTTTCTTTTCCTTCGGCAGCATATTCCTCGCTGCTGTCGGACCGTCCGGATCGTCGGGGTCGAACTTGTAGGTCGCAAGCCAGGCCAACCTCTCGAAAGCCTTGCTGTTGAGAAATCCGGACAGCAATTCGGGCTCTGCATCATCGAAAAGCCGAGAAAGATTGGGGCAGGTTTTAGCCGGGACGCGTACCATTGAAGTCTCCGAGAATTTTGACTTGCGCTACTGATGGCGATCGTGGCGCCGTGCTCGGAGCTTGATACCGCGATGTCGCCTCTGGAGACCGAGGGCGACGTCGCCATTTCGCCGGAAAGTTACGTCCACAGAGGCGAGAACCACGCGCGCGTCCTCGATCTGCTCCAGGAGATGGGGACCGATCGGAGTTGCTTTGCGCGGCATGAACTTACCTCAATGAACTACTGCTCTCGACTGCTTCAACTCGCGATTGTCGCGGACAAATCGGTGATCGGCAAGTCCCGATGTTCTCTACCTGTTCGCAACCCTGAATCCTGTAACGAGTGATGTCCCGTTACGGCCAGTGGGGTGGCTTTTGATCGGTAAGTACCACCGATCACGGCTACCGAAACATGAAGCGCCCGAATCCGCTGCCGCCCGACCAGATGACGCCCGCAGAGCGCCGCACTGAGCTGTGCGGCCTGCTGGCGCTCGGGCTGGCTCGGTTGCGGATGCGAAAGACGGACGAAGTATCTGACGATACTGGAGAACGTTGCCTACACTATCCGCCCGACCAATGCCGTCATGCAACTCCAACTCACCGGAGAAATGCATGAACAAGCTCGATCCCATCCCCGCGCGCCTGGCCGCGCTGAAGACCACGTCGACGCCCGACCTGAAGAATCAGTGGCGCGACCTGTTCGACAGCGAGCCGCCGCCGTTCAACCGCCGCTATCTCGAAAGCCGCATCGCCTATCGCATCCAGGAACTCGCCTATGGCGGGCTGAAACCGGAGACGATCCGGCGGTTGGAACGGCTCGGCGAGGAACTGGACGGCGGGGACAAAAAGAAGCGCGGAATGCGCCTCGACCGCGACCGCCCGATCACCGGCACCCGGCTGCTGCGCGAATGGCAGGGCGTCGAACAGATCGTCACAGTCACCGCGGACGGCTTTGAGTGGCAGGGGCGGCCCTACAAGTCGCTGTCCGCCATCGCGCGCGCGATCACCGGCACGCGCTGGAACGGCTGGGTCTTCTTCGGGCTCAAGAACCACAGGGGGCGGACATGACAAAGCCGCCCGAAAAAACCAAGGTCGTCCGCAAGCTGCGCTGCGCGGTCTACACCCGCAAATCCTCGGAGGAAGGGCTGGAGCAGGAGTTCAACTCGCTGCATGCCCAGCGTGAGGCCTGCGAGGCCTACATCGCCAGCCAACGCTCCGAGGGCTGGGTTCTGGTCCGCGACCAGTATGACGACGGCGGCATTTCGGGCGGCACGCTGGAGCGGCCCGGTCTGCGGCGGCTGCTGGAGGACATCGAGGACGGGCTGATCGACGTGGTGGTCGTCTACAAGATCGACCGCCTGTCGCGCTCGCTCGCCGACTTCGCCAAGCTGGTCGAGGTGTTCGACCGGAACAACGTGACGTTCGTCTCGGTCACACAGTCGTTCAACACCACCACTTCCATGGGGCGGCTGACGCTGAACATCCTGCTCTCGTTCGCCCAGTTCGAACGCGAGGTGACGGCCGAGCGGATCCGCGACAAGGTCGCCGCCAGCCGCAAGAAAGGCTTGTGGATGGGCGGGGTGCCGCCCTACGGCTATCGCGTCGAGAACCGCAAGCTGGTCATCGACGACGAGCGCGCCGACCACGTCCGCTGGATCTTCGCCCGGTTCGTCGAGATCGGCTCCGCCACGGAGCTTGCGCGGGAGGTCGGCACTCTCGGCATCCGGACGCCGCGCGGCAACCGGATCGACAAGAAGTACATCTACCGCATGCTCAGCAACCGCGCCTACATCGGCGAGGCGGTGCACAAGGGCGAGAGCTATCCCGGCGAGCATGACGCCATCATCGACCGCGAGACGTGGGACCGCGTCCACGCCATTCTGCACGAAAGCCCCCGCAAGCGAGCAGCCCGCACCCGCGCCGACACACCCGCGCTGCTGAAGGGGCTGCTGTTCGGGCCCGATGGCGCGGCCTTCTCGCCAACGCACACCCGCAAGGGCGACAGGCTTTACCGCTACTACGTCAGCCAGACCGTCCTGAAGCACGGGGCCGGATCATGCCCGGTCGGTCGCGTGCCGGCGGGGGAGATCGAGGCCGCGGTCATCGACCAACTCCGTGTCGTGTTCCGACAGCCAGAGATTGTTGCGGGGACTTGGAAGGCGGCGCGTGCCCACGCCGACGGCGTCTCCGAGGCCGACGCCCGCGCGGCATTGCAGCAGCTCGACCCGCTGTGGGACGAACTCTTCCCTGCCGAGCAGGCACGCATCGTGACATTGCTGGTCGAGCGTGCCGACATCGGCACAGGCGGGTTAAACGTCCGGCTCCGGATGGACGGCCTCGGAGGGCTCGCGCGCGAGATGCTATCTGGCAGCATCGGAGCAGCGGCATGACCCGCGCGACGGCGGTCCCCGAGACAGTGACAATCCACGTGCCATTCCGCATCGTGAAGCGCGGCGGGCGCAAGGAGATGCAGCGACCCTCAGACACCCAAGCGCGCGGGAGGCCGGACGATACGCTCATCAAGGCGCTTGCGCGCGCGTTCCGCTGGAAAAGCATGCTCGACAACGGTGACTTTGCCACGGTAGCCGACCTCGCCGCACAGGAAGGCATCGCTGTCTCCTACCTCACGCGCGTGCTTCGGCTGACGCAGCTTGCACCCGATCTCGTCGAGGCGATACTCGACGCACGGCATCCACCGGGCCTGACGCTTCAGTCGCTGAGAGTGCAGATCCCTGATGACTGGTCGAGGCAGCGCGAGTCCTTGCTGCCAGGGACGGAATAAGGCTTGCGGCATCAGTCGGCCACGCTGTAGCTTCTCCGAGCCGTTGTCAGGCGAAAGAGCTGCCCAACCAAAGAATTGCGCGTTGATCTGAGCCGAGTTCTTTGACAAGCCGTTTGCTGCGCGATGGCATGTCGAAACCGGGCGAAGTAGATTGCGCATGAACGAAGCCGATACCTGCAGAAAGTTCGTCGTCCCGAAACTGCAGGAAGCAGGCTGGGATGATCGCCCGCACGCGATAAACGAGCAGAGGACTTTCACCGACGGCCGGGTCGTGTTTGTCGGTGGCAAGGCTCGCCGCGGAAAACAGAAGCGTTCAGACTATCTTCTCCGATATAATCCGGATTTCCCGATCGCCGTCGTTGAGGCCAAATCCCGCTACCGGCACGCCGCGGAGGGGCTCCAACAAGCCAAGGAATATGCCGAAATACTTGGTCTTCAATTCGCGTATTCGACCAACGGGATCGAGATCGTCGAGTTCGACTACACGACCGGCATCGAGCGAACTATTGCTGATTTCCCAGCGCCTGATGACCTCTGGGCTCGGCTCCGCCGTGCCGAGGGCATTGTCGACGACCAGGTGGCCGAACGGCTGCTGACGCCCACCTTTCCAGATCGAGCCAAACCGCTTCGCTACTATCAGGAGATCGCCGTGAACCGCGCCGTACAGGCGGCGCTTCAGGGCAGGAAGCGGGCATTGCTCACACTGTGCACCGGAGCGGGCAAGACTGCCGTCGCCTTCCAGATCTGCTGGAAGCTGTGGTCGGCACGCTGGAATTCCAAAGGGGTGAACCGGAACCCGAAGATCCTGTTTCTCGCTGATCGCAACGTCCTGGTCGACGATCCGATGGCAAAGGATTTCAGCCCGTTTGGCGACGCCCGTCACAAGATAGCTGGCGGCGTGGCGGTCAAGAGCCGCGACATGTATTTCGCGATCTACCAGTCCATCGCGCGTGACGAGAACCGTCCCGGCCTCTACCGAGAGTATGCGCGCGACTTCTTCGATCTCATCATCATTGACGAATGCCATCGTGGCAGCGCCCGGGACGACAGCAACTGGCGAGAAATCCTCGAGTGGTTCGAGCATGCGACCCAGATCGGGATGACAGCGACGCCGCGGCGAGAGGATAACGTCGACACTTACAACTATTTCGGCGATCCGCTCTATGAGTACAGCCTCGCGCAGGGCATCGCTGACGGCTTCCTGGCCCCGTATCGCGTCCACCGCGTCATCTCGGACTACGACGCCGCCGGATGGCGACCGACGCGGGGTGAACTTGATCGTTATGGGCGCGAAATCCCCGACGCCGAATACTCCACGCGGGACTTCGAGCGGGTCGTGGCGCTGCGTGCACGAACGCAGGCCATTGCGAGACATCTCGCGGGCTTCATGGCCGAGACCGACCGCTTCGCCAAGACCATCGTCTTCTGCGTCGACCAGGAACACGCGCTCGAGATGCGGCAGGCGCTCGCCGCCCTGAACACCGATCTCGTGAAGGACCATCCCGACTACGTTTGCCGCGTGACGTCCGACGAAGGCGATGTAGGAAGCGCGCACAGGGCGAAGTTTCAGGATGTCGAGACCCAGACGCCGGTCATCCTCACCACGTCGCAGCTACTCACGACCGGCGTGGACGCCCCGACCTGCAAGAACGTGGTGCTCGCGCGGGTCGTGGGCTCCATGCCCGAGTTCAAGCAGATCATCGGGCGAGGCACCCGTCTCAGGCCCGACTACGGCAAGCTCGCCTTCAACATCATCGACTACACCGGGACCGCGACGCGCATGTTCGCCGATCCCGCCTTTGACGGCGATCCCGTCCGCGAGGACGAAGCGGTCATCAATTCAGACGGCGACATCGTGGAAGAGCGCGAGATCGAAGAAGTGGCACTGGATCCCGACGATTTTCCAGAAGGGCCCGATATGCCGGATGGACCCGTCGATCTGGGGGACGAGGGCGAGAACGGGCCCCGCAAGTTCTATGTTGATGGCGGCGAGGTCTCGATCGTCCGGCACCTCGTCTACGAACTCGATTCTGACGGGCGGCAGCTCGCCTGCCGCCAGCTTACCGATTACACCGGCGACAAAGTTCGCACGCTCTATCCCAATGCGTCGGAACTGCGCACGGACTGGCTTGACCCCGAACGCCGGGCGGAGATCGTCGAGCGGCTCGAGGAGAAGGGCATCGACCTCGATTCCCTGGCTGATGCAGTCGGAAAGCCGGAGGCCGATCCGTTCGATCTCCTTTGCCATCTGGCATATAACGCGCCGCTGCGAACCCGGCGCGAGCGTGCTGACCGTCTGCTGAGAGAGCAGGACGAGTTTCTGGACCGCTTCGGGTCGGATGCCCGCGAGGTCTTGGATGCCGTGCTTGAAAAGTATGCCGAACATGGCAGTGCCCAGTTCAAGCTTCCGGACATCCTGGAAGTGCCCCCGTTCAACGAGTGGGGCAACGTCATCGAAATCGCCGCCCGCTTCGGCGGGGGCAAGGAGCTGCGCAGCGCCGTCACCGAGCTGCAGCGTTTGCTCTACACCGCTTGAATTGAAGGAGATCCAACTTGGCCAGAACCGCCCGTAAGAAGGCTGCGCCGAAGCAACTGACCACTGCCCAGCGTCTCGACAGCATCATCAAGTCCGCCCGCAAGATCATGCGAAAGGACAAGGGGCTGAACGGCGACCTCGATCGGTTGCCGATGCTGACCTGGATCATGTTCCTGAAGTTCCTCGACGACATGGAACGGATCGAGGAAGGACGCGCGGAGCTCGCAGGCAAGGACTATCGCCCGATTATCGAAGCCCCTTATCGTTGGCGCGACTGGGCGGCAGATGCGGATGGCATCACCGGCCCCGACCTCCTGTCGTTTCTCGTTTCCGAAATGACCGAGCGCCCGGACGACACGCGCGGCCCGGGGCTCTTCGCCTATCTCCGCGCCCTGCGCGGCGACAATGGCCGGCGCGAGCGGCGCGACGTGATCGCCACGGTCTTCCAGGGCTTCGCCAACCGCATGGAAAGCGGCTATCTGCTGCGCGACGTGGTCAACCTGATCGACGGCATCCATTTCGACTCGTCGGAGGAAGTCCATACCCTCGGCCGCCTCTACGAGACGCTGCTGCGAGAGATGCGCGACGCTGCAGGAGACTCGGGCGAGTTCTACACGCCTCGGCCTGTCGTGCGGTTTATGGTCGAAGTGACCGACCCGAAGCTGGGCGAGACCATCCTCGACCCGGCATGCGGAACCGGGGGATTTCTGACCGAGGCCTTCCAGCATCTCGAGCGCCAGGCCGATACAGTCGAGAAGCGGCGTATCCTGCAGGAGGACAGCTTCTTCGGCGGCGAGGCCAAGTCGCTGCCGTTCCTTCTGTCCCAGCTCAACCTTCTGCTGCACGGCCTGCATGCCCCGCGCATCGACCCCGGCAACGCCCTTCGCTTCCGCCTGGCGGAGATCGGCGAGGATCAGCGGGTCAATGTCATCCTGACCAATCCGCCGTTCGGCGGCGAGGAGGAGACAGGCATCCTCAACAACTTTCCCGAGGACCGGCGCACGGCCGAGACGGCACTGCTGTTCCTGCAACTGATCATGCGGCGGCTGAAGCGCGCTGGGCGCGGGCGGGCCGCAGTCGTCGTTCCGCACGGCACGCTGTTCGGCGATGGCATCTCGGCGCGGATCAAGGCGGACCTGCTCGAGAAATTCAACCTGCACACAGTGGTCCGGTTGCGTGAAGGGGTGTTCGCGCCCTACACGGACATCCCGGCGAACCTGATCTTCTTCGACACGACCGGACCGACGAAGGATATCTGGTACTACGAGATGCCGCTGCCTGAGGGCCGCAAGAAGTACTCGAAGACCGCGCCCATGGCCTACGAGGAGTTTGCGGACTGCCTCGCCTGGTGGAGGAAGCGCGAGCCGAACGAGCGCGCCTGGAAGGTCTCTGCCGGTGAGCTGATCCAGCGCGACGATCAGGATCGTGTTGTCGCCTGCAACCTGGACATCAAGAACCCGCATTCCGGCGAGGTCGTCGATCACCGTGCGCCGGCCGAGATCGTGGACGCGATCATCGCACAGGAACAGCGGATCATTGGCATCATGGACGAGATCAAGGCCGTGCTGGCGGAGCGCGTGTGATGTGGGGATCGATTGCCATCTCCGACTTCCTCACCAAGTCCGAAAGCTGGGTAAATGTCGAACCTGACGGTCAGTACAAGCAGATCACGGCGCGACTCTGGGGAAAGGGCCTGACGCTTCGCGGTGAAGTTCCGGGCAGCGCAATAGCCGCTGCGCGACAGTACTGTGCCAAGGCCGGCCAATTTCTGCTCTCGCGGATCGATGCTCGCCACGGCGCCTACGGGATCGTTCCCGAGGAATTGGACGGCGCCTTGGTCAGCAACGATTTCCCTTGCTTCGACATCGACGCCTCAAAAGTACTGCCGCACTACTTCGAGTGGTACTCACGCACTCCCGAGTTCATCGACCTGTGCCGTCGGGCAAGCGAAGGATCAACGAACCGGGTGCGCATGAAGGAAGACAAGTTCCTGAGAATGATGGTCCCGCTTCCGTCCCTCGACGAACAGCGTCGCATCGTCGTAAAGCTCGACCGGGTCGCGGCGCTGGTGGACGCACGCCGCAACGCCATCGAGGCGGCCGAGCAGGAAACGCAGGCACTGCTGCTGAAAGCCTTCCAGCGCGCGATCGACGGCGCCCCCCTGCGCCCCATGGCCGAGGTTGCGCCGCTGGTGCGCAGGCCGGTCGAGATCGATCTTGACGCGAGCTATCCCGAGCTCGGCGTCCGTTCGTTCGGCCGCGGTACTTTTCACAAACCCGATCTGCTGGGCGCGGAACTGAGCTGGCAAAAACTCTTCCTTGTTCAGCAAGGCGACCTCGTATTCAGCAACATCAAGGCTTGGGAGGGGGCGTTCGCGGTGGCTGGCCGCGATGACCATGGGCGGGTCGGCTCGCACCGCTACCTGACATGCGTTCCCACTCAGGGGCTCGCGACAGCCGAGTTCATCTGGTTCTACCTCCAGACCTCTGAAGGTCTCGGCAAGGTGCAATCCGCATCACCCGGAAGTGCCGACAGGAACCGCACTCTGGGGCAAGGAGCGCTGGAGGCAATCTCAGTTCCGACGCCACCGATCGACCGCCAGCAATGGTTCGACCGTCTGCATGCGAAGGCTCGCGAAGCCCGCACCATCCGCGTTAGCACTGCGCAGGATGTCGAGGCCCTGATCCCAGCCATGCTGCACGAGACATTTGGCAGGCAGCATCAGGCGGCGTGAGAATCGACCGGCCTATTTATCCGACGCCGTTCCAGCCCAGATTCGTGTATCTGGGCTCGGCGTCCGTTTGCCATTTGGGAGGTCGAAACGCAGCAAGCCGGCTTTTCGGTTAGCCGTCGCGATCTTGTTGAGGTGTGTGGTCCGCACCGGCACTAACTCCATCACCTCACTGGCAAGTGGCCCGAACGCGATCCCCGGTCTCTTTGAAACCGTCTGCAACAGGAGTTCGGTCGCCCAACCGACATGAGCAGAGCATCCGACCCCGTCGCGATCTGTCTCGAACGCGATGATCTGGTCCTCTGGAAACAGCTGCGACTGCCTGCTTTCCTCGGTCTGGATGGCGTGGCGCGTGCGGACAGCTTCCTTCTCCACCTTTTCCTGAACGGTCCGGAAAACCTCGACGCCGATCCCACTATGAGTGCCAAGTATGAGCCGCATCTTGATGCGATCCTCACGCGGCTTTCGGATAGCCATATCGGTCAGGTAGGTGGCGACCCGGGCCTCCTTCATCTTGGCCTTCAGGAGCTGCAGGATCTTGGTCTCGTTCGAGCCCTCCGGCATCGCCTCGAATGCATCCTTCCAAGCAGGATCCGCCAGGAACCGACCGACGGATGCCGCAACTCCATCCCAGCCAGCGTGCCTGTTCACCTCTTCAGCCATGAAGTTGAAAAGGAATTCGCCGTTCAGGCTCCGCAGGAACTCAAAAACCTTGGCGGATTCAACATTCCAGCCGGTTGGATCGATGAATGTGAAGGTGAAGCCGTCCCGGCAGGCAGTGCGTATGCCGTCGAGGTTGTCTTCGAACTGGCCTGAGAACACCTGAATGTCGAACTCCGGCTTCTGGGCTGCGAACTCCCGCAATTTCGCGACGGATACAGGGTTCCGTTCGCAGAACCGAAAACGGACCTGGAGGCCGGGACGTCCCATATCGAGCAAAGATCGCCGAACCGTTTCCAATGTTTCGATGGCCTGAGAAAACGAGGCGTCGGAATACCTGTTAGTGTCAGATACCCGCCAAGGGCCCGCGAAGGCGTCCACGAAGTTGAAGACCGGCGATCTGCCTTGGAACAGCTTGTAGGCTGCGGACTCGAGATACTTGTTGAGAAACAGATGCTTGATGAAGGACTGCTCGCGCCCGTGATAGTTTTCTATCCTGGGCGGCATCAGGCATCCTCGGGCTGCAGGGCGCGAATGATAGGTTCGGGAACGATCTGCCAGGGAAAACCATTCCACTCTTCACCGTCGAGAAGGCGCCCGCCGGATTTCGGTCTTGCACCGCCCCACTGCTTGAAGAAGAACGCGACGTCGTCACGTCCGCACATGTCCCGGATCTGGCGGACCCAGCTTTCGTCCATGGGCCGAGCCCTGGGGCCGCTCTCCCCCCCGACGATGGCCCAAGCGACGCCCTGCAGATCGAAATCCCCGACCGGTCCGAGCAGCGGCTCGAACGAGATGAAGCGCGCGTCGGAATTGATCTGCTTCAGGTGCTCGATCCGGCTCGCGTGCGCGGCGTCCTCGACAGAAACGCCGAGCCAGATGTGCCGAGGGATCGGCCCTCCATCATACCGCTTCCGAACGTAGTTGCGCATGAGCGAGCTGCGCTTGGTCAGCACCTGGTAGACGTGCCAGTCCGCCTGCTCCATGGCGTCAAACACCGCGTCGATGAATGTACGGTCGATGTCCTTGTGGAAGAGGTCGCTCATCGAGTTCACGAAGATCATCCGCGGCTTTTTCCAGAGCACGGGCTGCTTCAGCCTCGACGGCCAGAGTGTCAGGTCAAAGCCCTGCTCGTAGGGGTGTCTAGGGATCCCACGCCAGCGCTCTGCGAACCGCTCGGCGTAGCAGTTGTCACAACCGGGACCGACCTTGGTGCAGCCCGTCACCGGGTTCCACGTCGCGTCCGTCCATTCGATGTCTGACTTCTGGGCCAACTGCTCGCCTCACACTTTTTCACAACGGTAACACGCGGTTGACTCAGCACAAAGCACGAACAGCGGCTGAGGTGAGATTGGTCCCAGCCGCAGCCGAACCAGCGCGCAACGGGCGGCGTTCGATCTCTGTTCCATCCGCCATCCAGATGAATTTTCCAAATCGCGTGCATCACGGACTTCGAAAGATCACTTTAAAGCAATGATTTAAAGCTGTTCACCGAAAGCGCGGCGGTTAACAGGTCCGGAGAATATCGGCCCGGAGAGAACGCGTGTCCGCCCTTCGGGGCGTAGGCCGGTTAACAGTCCAACCCGCATAACCCTCGAAAACAACGAGAAAATCCAGCCGCGGCCGGATCGGGAGAACGCTTTCGCGGGGGCAAGTGGCGGAGCGGGAGGGATTCGAACCCTCGAGACGGTTTCCCGCCTACACACTTTCCAGGCGTGCGCCTTCGACCACTCGGCCACCGCTCCGTCCAGCGCTCTCTAGCCAAGGCGACCCGCCGCCGCAAGTCCCGGGGAGGGCGGCCCTTGCGCCGGCCGGACCCGACCCCTCGCGCCTCCGGCTCGGCGCCGAAGATTTTTCTCGCTGCGCATGACGATTCTCAACGGCCCGATCCGGCGCGCGCCCATGATCATCCTCGCACCGCCAGGGTGGGGTGACAGGCGGCATCGCCGCGGGACGCCCGACAGGCCTGGCAGGCGCTGCAACACTGGAGGAAAGACATGAGCTTCTGGAAGACACTCGCCGTCACATCGGCCCTCACCCTCGGACTGGCGGCTTCGGCCTACGCGGAGGAGACCGTCGGCAAGGTCACGGCGATCGATATCTCGGGTCTCACCGTGACGCTCGATGACGGGCACACCTACGACTTCGGGATGCCGGAGTGCCGGGCCGACGCCCGCTGCGCGCTGGCGACGTTCAACGTCGGCGATCAGGTCACCGTTGTCTGGGACACGATCCAGGGCAAGCGCATGGGCCAGCAGATCTCGCCGGTCCACCAGTAGCGTCCGGACGATCGACACGACCGCATGGGGGCCGCGCCGCGGCCCCCATCACGTTCCGGCCCCCTGCGGCACCCCGCCTTCCCGGGCGTCTGCGCTTGCAGACCACGCGCTCCCCGCCGCATAGTGTCCGGCGCAAGCGAGCCGCGCCCGAGGAGGCCCGACCGGATGAACTCGACCCCGACCCCGCGCCCGGTCTACCGGCGTCTCGTCGACGATCCGGGCCGCACGCAGCTTGCCGCGCTCATCATCATCGCCTTCGCCGTGGTGCTGTTCCTCCTCGTCCAAGCGCGCTTCCTGCTGATCTCGCTCGCGACCGCCATCATCATCTTCTCGCTCATGTCCGACGCGATCTCGGCCATCGGCCGGATGCGGCTCGGCCCGCTGCGCATCCCGACCTGGCTCGCCTCCGTCGTGGCCCTGCTGCTCGTCTCCGGTGCGCTCCTGACGCTGTCGGCCGTGATCCTCAGCCAGATCAACACGGTGCTCCTCACCACGCTCAGCTACGCCGACCAGTCCCAGCGCGCCATCGCCGAGCTCTTCGGCGTGATGGGCGAGGATGTGGAAAGCGCGGTGCTCGCCACCATGCGGTCGGTCGACATCTCGGCCTACCTGCGCACCATCGCGGGACAGGCGGGCAGCCTGCTCGCCGCCACCGTGCTCGTCATCCTCTTCGTGGGCTTCCTCTTTGTGGAGCGGATCTGGTTCCCGCTGAAGCTCGAGGCGCTGGCCGGAGATCCCGAGAACGCGGCGCGGGTCCAGCGGATCATCGGCACGATCATCCACCGCGTGAACCGCTATCTCCTCGTCAAGACCGCCGTCAGCGCGGTGACGGGCCTCATGGTCTGGGGCATCGCCATGATCGCCGGGCTCGACCTCGCCGTGGCGCTGGGCGTGCTCACCTTCATCCTGAACTACATCCCCAATGTCGGCTCGATCGTCGCCACGATCCTCGTGGCGCTCGTGGCCTACGTGCAGGTGGGCGAGCTTGGGCCCGCGCTGGCCATCTTCGCGGGCGTGGGCATCGTCCAGTTCGTCAACGGCAGCATCATCGACCCGATGCTGATGGGCCGCGCGCTCCAGCTGTCGTCCTTCGGGATCATCATCTCGCTCGCCTTCTGGAGCGCGGTCTGGGGCGTGCCGGGGATGTTCCTGTCGGTGCCGATCATGGTGGCGATCATGATCATCTGCGCCGAGATCCCGTCGCTGCGCACCATCGCGATCCTGCTCTCGCGCGACGGGCTGCGGCAGACCGAGCCCACGGTGCCCGAGGCGAGCCCCCCGCGCGAGTCCCAGGCGGCGGAGTGACCGGCCCGGTGCGGGGTCTCAGTCGTCGAGGTGCAGGCTGACGCGGCGGTTCCGCACGCCCTTCTTCTCGATCTTGCCCAGCCGGACCCGCCCGACCTCGCCGGTGCGGGCCACATGCGTGCCCCCGCAGGGCTGAAGGTCCACCTGCGACGCCCCCGTCCCGATCCGGATCAGCCGCACCCGGCCCTGCCCGACCGGCGGCGCGACCGACATCGTCTTGACCAGCGACGGGTTCGCCGCCAGCGCCTCGTCGGTGATCCAGTCCTCGACCACCGCTAGGTCCGCCTCCACGAGGTCGTTCAGCGCCGCCTCCAGCGCCTCCTTGGCGTGGGGGCTTTCCGGCATGTCGAAGTCGAGCCGCCCCTTGTCCGCCGCAATGGACCCGCCGGTCACCGGCAGCGGGATCACCACCGACAAAAGGTGCAGCGCCGTGTGGACCCGCATGTGCCGGTGCCGCCGGTCCCAGTCGAGCGACTGGAGCACCGTCTGCCCCACCTCCGGCAGCGCCGCCGCTTCGCCGGGGATCAGCACGATTGACGTCCCCTCCCCCTTCACGGTGGTGGCGATGGCGATCTCGCGTCCGCCCCAGGACAGCACGCCCGCGTCCCCCGGCTGCCCCCCTCCCGTCGGATAGAAGATGGACCGGTCAAGCACGATGCCCCCCTCGGGCGTCACCCCGGCCACCACAGCCTCGGCCTCCTTCAGGTAGGGGTCCGTCCGGTACAGCGTCTCGGTCATCTGACTTCTCCATCCTGCCCCGCCGCGGCCTCGATCCCCTCCGGCTCGCGGCGCAGCGGCCGCGGCGGCTCGGGCGGGCCCTTCCTCTCCGGCATCGGCGCCTCGTCCGCACCGTCGCGGTCGGCGGCACCCTCCCTCGCGAGGCCGAGAGCCTCGGGATTGCGCAGCCAGATGTCCTGCTGCGCGAAGGGAATCTCGATCCCCTCGGCGCGGAACCGCTCGAGGATCTGGTGGTGCATCTCGGTCCGCACCGACCCCAGAGTGTTCACGTCATACAGGATCGCCCGCACCCGGAAGTCGAGGCTGCTCGCCCCGAAGCCCACGAAGTCCACACCCGGCTCCGGATAGCTCATCACCCCGGGCTGGGACCGCGCGATCTCGAGAAGGATGCGCTCGACCTTCCGCGTGTCCGACCCGTAGCCCACCCCCACGGTGATCACGGCGCGGCCCACCTGGCTTCCCCGCGTCCAGTTGGTCACGGTGCCGGTGATGAAGTCCCCGTTCGGCACGATCAGCTGCTGCTTGTCGAAGGTTTCGATCACGGTCGAGCGGACCGAGATCTGCTTCACGATCCCCATGTTGCCGCCGACCTCGATCCAGTCGCCCTCTCCGATCGGCCGCTCGATCAGCAGGATCAGGCCCGCCACGAAGTTCTCGATGACATTGCGCAGCCCGAACCCGATGCCGACCGACAGCGCCGCGCCGACGAAGGCGAGCGCGGTGAGGTCGATCCCCGCCGCGTTGATCGCCACCAGAGCGGCAAGGGCGATGCCGACATAGCCCACCCCCGCCGCCACGGCATTCTGCGCGCCCGTGTCGAGCTTCGTGCGCGGCAGGACCGTGGACTTCAGCGCCCCCTGCACAAGCCGCGTGATGAGCAGGACGACCGCGAAGACGAGGATCACCGTCAGGATCGCGTCCGGGGTGATCCGCGTGCCGCCAAGGCTGATCCCCTCCTGGAACCGCGACCAGACCTCGGCGATCTCCGACCGGCGCATCCCCCAGATCAGCGCCAGCACCGGCAGGCTCAGCCCGGCCAGCGCGAAGTTCACCAGCACCGGGACCAGCGCGCGCCCGGCCTCCTCGGGCGCCGTCCGCGTGGCTAGCGCGTAGAGGTCGCGGATCGGCGCCTGAAGCGCCAGGAACAGGCCCAGAAGCCCCAGCGACAGCGCGGTCGGCCGCATCACGCCGTTGGCCGCGTTCGTGAATCCGGCCAGCGCGAAGACCGGCCCCACGATCGCGACGATCCGCAGCGCGGTGACGATGATCGCCACCAGCCGCGCGACGAAGCCCGACGACTCGTCGCCCGCCGTCTGTGTCATCCCCTTCGACAGGATGTTCGCGAGCGCCCAGAACGCCACCGCAAGCAGCAGGAAGTAGGGCAGCAGGAACACCCCCCGCGCCGCCTCTCCGACCTCCTCGAACGTCACGAAGGCGTCGAGAACGGAGCCGAGCCCCAGGATCACGCCGATGGCCACGGTGATCCGTCGCACGATCCGCCGCCCCGATCCCGACAGTTCCAGCGCCGCAGGTTCGCTCTCGTCCACCGGGAACAGCCGCCCCGCCAGCCACAGCGCCGCAAAGGAGGTGATCAGCAACCCGATCACGCCTCCCAGAAGCTGCGACACCTTCTCGCCCGCGATCCCGGTCGTCACGATCCCGACCAGCACGAGGATCGCGCCGACCACCGGGACCAGGACCTGGCCGAGCGACACGATGAACACCAGCGTGGCCCGCGCCCGCTTGCGGTGGGCCAGCGACGACAGCCTCCCGATCCATTGCCGTCCCCACAGGAGAAGGACGAACCCCACGGCGGAAAGCACCCCCAGCACGACCGCGTCGTCGCGCACATCCGCCCGCAACTCCGCGTCGAGGTTCTGCTGCTGCGCTTCCGACCGGATCGACCCGGCCACCGCCGCCGCCGCCTTGGCCGCCGCCGCAAGGCTCGCCGGCATCAGGGGAGAGGGCGCGCGCTGGATCAGCGTTCGCCGCTGCCGCTCGCGCAGCTCGGCGTCGATCTCGGCCACGAGCCCGTCCGCGCGGTTGAACGCCTCGAACGCGGTGACCCGCGGGGTCTGCGCCTCGGCCATCTGCCGGTTCAGCTCGGCCCGCCGCTCTGTGATCTCGGAGGACTCGGTCACGCCCGAGCCTTCGGCCGGAACCGGTCCCAGCGCATCGATTTGCGCTTGGAGCCGGTCCACCGTCGTCTGGTTCGCGCCCTGCGCCGCCAGAAGCTGGGAACGCCACCCTGTCAGCGTCGCGCGCATCGCCTCGAGGTCTTCGTCGGTGGCGCCCGGATCCGCGACCAGCCGCTCGGCGTCCGTCGCCGACAGGGTGAAGGCTTCGTAGTCGATGACGCTCGGCGCGGCGACCGGCGCGGCGCCCGCGTCCTGCGCCCACCCCTCCTGCACGCCCGCCACCGTCGCGAGCGCCAGCGCCGCGACGAGGACGAGCCGTGCGAGGAGCCGTGTCATCCCTCGAAGACGTCCGGCAGCTCGCGCGGAGCGCGCTCGAGGAAGGCCGGCACCGGCAGGCCCTTCTCCCGCAGGAAGGCGGGGTTGAAGAGCTTGGACTGATACCGCGTGCCGTAGTCGCACAGGATCGTCACGATGCGGTGCCCCGGCCCCATCTCGCGCGCCATCCGCATCGCGCCCGCGACGTTGATCCCCGACGATCCGCCAAGGCAGAGCCCCTCCTGCTCCAGAAGGTCGAAGACGATGGGAAGCGCTTCGGCGTCCGGGATGCGCCAGGCGTAATCCGGCGTGAAACCTTCGAGGTTCGCCGTGATCCGCCCTTGCCCGATGCCCTCGGTGATCGAACCCCCCGGGCTCTCGAAGACGCCGGAGGTGTAGTAGCTGTAAAGCGCCGCGCCCTCGGGGTCGGCGAGCCCGATCTTCACACCCTTGGGCTGGAGCGCCATGGCGACGCCCGCGATCGTCCCGCCCGATCCCACAGCGCAGACGAAGCCGTCCACCTCGCCCCGCGTCTGCTCCCAGATCTCCGGGCCCGTCCCCTCGACATGCGCCTGCCGGTTCGCCACGTTGTCGAACTGGTTGGCCCAGATCGCCCCGTTCGGTTCGCTTTGTGCAAGCCGCTCGGCCAGCCGCCCCGAATACCGCACGTAATTGTTGGGATTCTTGTAGGGCGCCGCCGGCACCTCGACGAGCTCCGCCCCCGCAAGGCGCAGCATGTCCTTCTTTTCCTGGCTCTGCGTCTCGGGGATCACGATCACCGTCCGGAACCCCATCGACGCGCCCACGAGCGCGAGCCCGATCCCGGTGTTGCCCGCTGTCCCCTCCACGATGGTCCCGCCGGGGCGCAGCGCGCCGCGCGCCACCGCGTCGCGGATGATGAAGAGCGCGGCGCGGTCCTTGACCGACTGGCCGGGATTCATGAACTCGGCCTTGCCCAGGATCTCGCAGCCCGTCGCCTCCGACGGACCCTTCAGCCGGATCAGCGGCGTGTTCCCGATGCTCTCCGCAAGGTCCGCCCTGATCGCCATGTGCCCGCTCCTCGTGCCGTTCCCCCTTGTCTAGAAGGGCGGATCGTCAAACTCAAGCAAGTGCCCGGAGCGCCGGGCGGTTCAACGCCGCCCAAAAGAGCAGCGACTGAAGCGGCACCACGTTGATTTCCCCCGACGCGATCAGCGCGAGCGCCTCGTCCAGCGTCATCACATGCGTGCGGATGTCTTCCCCCTCCGCATCGAGCCCGCCGGGACCTTCCATCGCGGGGTCGATGTCGCAGAGGCCGACGAACATGTGGAAATGTTCCGTCGTCGCCCCGGGCGAGGCATAACCCCCGGGCGCGGGGACGAGCCGCCTCAGGTGCAGCCCTGCCTCCTCCACCGCCTCGCGGAGCGCCGTCTCCTCCGGCGTCTCCCCCGGATCGACGAGCCCCGCGACCGGCTCCAGCACCCAAGGCGCCCCGTCGCCCCTGAGCCAGGGCCCCGCCCGGAACTGCTCGATCAGCACCACCCGGTCCGCGACCGGATCATACGGCAGGACGAGCGCGGCGTCGGTGCCCACGAAGACCTCGCGCAGGACCTCCATCCGCCCGCCCGCGAAGGACGCATGCGACAGCGCCACCTCGTCGAGCGCGAAGAATCCCTCGTGCCGCCGCCGTTTGCGGTGGAGCGCGACACTCCCGGCCCCCGGTCCGGCGCGAACCCCGGACGGTGCCGACGCGCCCTTGGCCAGCACCCGCGACCAGGCCCGCGCGCGGGCGCGCGGGAACCGCCGGATCATCTCCGACGCCGGGAACCGCCCCCAGCCCGCCATGAACTCCGCCGCCGCGCCCAGCGTCACCGCCCCCCAGCGCGCCACCCAATCGTCCAGAGAGAAGACCCCGCCCGCCTCCCACGCCCCCGGCGCCGGAAAGAAGACCCGCGCCCGCGCCGGACCCGCCGCGGTGTCGACGGTCACCTCGCGCAGTCCATAGAGGTGCCCGCCCTCGTAGAACTCGAGCCGGGCGATGTCCTCCGGCCACAGCCCTTCGGCCAGCATCCCCTCGGCCGCGCCCTCCTCGGCCCGGATCATCGGAAAGCACTCCCCAGCCACCCAGCGCGCCGCGTGCCCCGGCAGCCGCGCGGGCGTCAGCCGCACGCGCGCGGCACCCGCCGGCCCCAGCACGAGGTCGAGAAGCGGGCGGTGCCGAAGCGTCCCGTAGAAGAACAGCGCTCCCGGCAGGGTCATGTATAGCGGCGCGAGACCTGCTCGGTCAGCCAGCCGAAGAACAGCGCGCCGACCAGAAGGCTGCCGAGCACCTGCCCCGTCGCCATCATCTGCGCGAACTCGATCATCATCGCGCCCATGTCCCGAAACGCCTCCATGGGGCCGCTGTAGCGAAGCCGCGTCGACGCCTCGACCATCAGGTAGCCCGACCAGATGAACAGGCACCAGAACACCGTCACGACCACGGTCGTGATCCCGTAGCCCAGCGACGCGCGCATCGAATACCCTGCCCGCGCGCCCGAGATGCGCCAGCCCATCAGCGCGCCGACGAGGGGATTGACGAGCGAGAACAGGCCGAACTGCGTGCCTTCGGGCAGCAGCGGCTTGATCAGGTCGGAGACGAAGAAGGCAAGCGCTCCGAACAGCAGTGCGGCGACGAGCTTGGGGGCTGTGGGCATGGCTCAGGCGGGCTTCCGGACGGTGATCTGCGTGACGTCGCAGTTTCCGCTGTGGAAGGTGGCCGCGCAAGACGTGAGGTAGAAGTTCCACATTCTTCGGAAACGATCGTCGAATCCATGCAACGCTATCTCGTCCCAGCGTTCGTTGAACGTCTGGTGCCAGCGGCGCAGTGTCTGGCTGTAGCTCTCCCCGAATTCGATGGATCGCGCGACCGTCAGCCCCGCCCGCTCCACCTCGGCGCGCAGGATGCGCGGGCAGGGCAGCATCCCGCCCGGGAAGATGAACTTCTGGATGAAGTCCACGCCGCGCTTGTAGACCTCCCACCGCCGGTCCTCGACCGTGATGATCTGGAGCGTGGCATTGGCCCCCGGCTTCAGCCTCTCCCGCACGGTGTTGAAGTAGACCGGCCAGTACTTCTCGCCCACCGCCTCGAACATCTCGATCGACGCGATCCCGTCATAGGTCCCCGTCTCGTCGCGGTAGTCCTGCAGCTTGATGTCGACGCGGTCGGAAAGCCCCGCCCTCCGCATCCGCTCCACCGCGTAGTCGCGCTGCTCCTTCGAGATGGTGAGCGCGGTGACCCTGAGCCCCCGCTCCTTCGCCGCATACTCCGCGAACCCGCCCCAGCCGCACCCGATCTCGAGCACGTGGTCCCCGGGCTTCGCGCCCATCTGGTCCACCATGCTCGCATACTTCTGGATCTGCGCCCGTTCGAGGCTTTCCTGACCCGTGCGGAACAGCGCCGAGGAATAGGTCATCGTGTCGTCGAGCCAGAGCGCGTAGAAGTCGTTCCCGAGGTCGTAGTGGTAGGAGATGTTCTTCTTCGCCTGCCCCTTCGAATTCGACTGGAGCCAGAACCGCAGCTTCTCGTAGGCGCGCAGCAGGCCCATGCCGGGATAGCCGTCGTAGACCCCTTCGTTGTCGTGATGGACGAGGTCCATGAACGCCTGCAGGTCCGGCGTCGACCACCCGCCCTCCAGATATGCCTCGCAGAACCCCAGATCGCCCTCTCGGATCAGGCGGGCGAAGATGTCGGCGTCGTGGATGTCCATCTCGGCCACCGGGCCGGGCTTCGTCCCTTCCGCCCGGAACCGCCGCCCGTCCGGCAGCACCATGTCGAGCCGCCCGTGCTCCATCCGCCGGGCGACCTCGAACGCCTGCGCGAAGTAGCGCGGCAGGCCCGCCTGCCCCTTCGTCGTCGTCAGAACCTGCATGTCCCATCCCCCGAGGTTTCGGGGACGCTAACGCAAAGGCGTCCCCGCAAACAACTGTGTTCCCGCGACAATCTCAGAACCCGCGCGCCTCGTAGGCGGCGAGCGCCCGCGCCCGCCCCTCCGCCGCATCCACCACGGGCTTCGGGTAAGGCAGCCCGGGCTTGAGGAGCCAAGCGCGCGGCACCGCCTCGAAATAGCTCAGCGCCGTCGCCGGCGGCTCCCGCTGCCCCTCGGCGATCCAGCGCTTCGTGTAGAGGCCCCTCGGATCGAACTTCTCGAGCTGCGTGACCGGGTTGAACACCCGGAAATAGGGCGCCGCATCCGGCCCCGACCCGGCCGCCCACTGCCAGCCCATCGCGTTCGAGGCAGGGTCCCAGTCGGCGAGGCACTCCTCGAACCACCGCAAGCCCACCTTCCAGTGCGTCATCAGGTGCTTGGTGAGGTAGCTCGCCACGATCATCCGGGCACGGTTGTGCATGTGGCCGGTGACGTACATCTCCCGCATCGCCGCATCGACGAAGCGGATGCCCGTCCGCCCCCGCTGCCAGGCGGTCACCTCCGGGCGGCTCTCGTCCTCGTTCCACGGGAAGGCGTCCCACTCCTCGCGCCAGTTGCCCGAGACGAGGCGCGGCGTGTGGTAGGCGAGGTGATACGCGAAGTCCCGCCAGACGAGCTCCTTCAGGAACGTCTCCGCCCCCGTCTTCCCCTCGTGCAGCGCCCGCATCCCGGCATGCCAGCACGTCGCGGCGGAAATCTCCCCATACGTGAGGTTCTCCGACAGCCGCGAGGTCCCCGGCTCCCCCGGCAGGTCCCGCGCCTCGGCATAGGCCCCGATCCGCCGGTCGATGAACTCCGCCAGCCGCGCCTGCGCGGCCGCCTCGCCGACGTTCAGATGAGGCCGGACGACATCCGCCCCCCGGTTCATGATGCGCGCCAGTCCCCACGCCGCCGGATCGTCGCTCTCGGGCCACGCCTCCGGCGCAATCAGCCGCTTCACCGCCGGAAGCGGCGCCGCCACCTCCCGCCCCTGCACGGCCCGCCAGAACGGCGTGTAGACCCGGTAGAACCCGCCCTGCCCCGTCTCCACGGTCCACGGCTCGTGCAGCACATGCCCCGCGAAGCTCCGCGCCTCGACGCCCCGCGCCTTCAGCGCCGCCTTCACGCCCGTGTCCCGCGCGATCGCCGCCGGATCGTAGGCGCGGCTCCAGAACACCGCCCCCGCCCCCGTCTCCTCGACCAGCGCGGACAGCACCTCCTCCGCCCGCCCGCGCCGGAACACGAGCGCCGACCCGATGCCCTTCAGCCGCTCCCCGAACGCCTCCGCGCCAAGCCCGAGCCGCCACTTCGGGCAGGCCCCGTGCCCCTCCATCACCTCGTCGAGGATGAAGACGGGAATCACCGGCCGCCCGCTTTCCGCCGCCGCCGTCATCGCGGCGTGGTCGGACAGGCGCAGGTCGCGCCTCAGCCAGAGGAGGATCGGTGCAGCCATCCGAGGTTCCCGCGCCTCGCGGGTTAACCCCGCGTTTACAGGACGTGATCTAGCGCCGCGATCAGCCGGTCAACCTCGGCCTGCGCGGTGTAGTGGACGAAGCTCATCCGCAGCACGCCCTTCCCCACATCGACCCCCATCGCGGTGAGAGGCCGCACCGCGTAGAAGTCCCCGCCTCCGGCCATGATCCCGTGATGCGCCAACGCCTCGGCGATGGCCTCGCCCGGCCGCCCGGCCTCCACCGCCACCGTCGGCGCCCGCACCGCGGCATCCCGCGGCCCGATCAGCCGCACGTCGTTCCGCGCCGCCAGATAGTCGAGCAGCGGCTGGAGCAACTTCACCTCATGCGCCCGCATCAGGTCGTGCACGGCGGCGGCCCGCGCCCCCGGCTCCGCATGATCCTCGAAATGCCGCGCATGAAGCGCGTCCACATAGTCCGCCATCCCCGCCGAGGCCGCGATCTGCGCATGGTCCGGACCCGCCGGGGTGAACCGCTTGTAGAGCGTGTCGCCGTTGAAATAGTGCCCCTGGTTCGGCAGCCGCTCCCCGAGCGCCCGCCGGATCACCATGATCCCCTGATGCGGCCCATAGGTCTTGTAGGAGGAGAAGAGGTAGATGTCCGCCCCAAGCCGCCCCACGTCCGGGAACCCGTGCGGCGCATAGCTCACCCCGTCCACGCACACGACCGCCCCCGCCGCATGGGCCTTCGCCGCGATCTCCGCGACCGGGTTGATCTCTCCCACCACGTTCGAACAATGCGGGAAGCAGACGAGCCTGGCCCCGTCCAGCAGCCCATCCAGACCACCCGGATCGAGATGCCCCGTATCCCGGTCGATCCCCCAGACCCGCACCTCGATGCCTGCATCCGCCAGCCGCCGCCACGGCCCCGTGTTCGCCTCGTGGTCCTGATCCGTCACCACGATCGCGTCGCCGGCCTTCAGCCATTGGCGGAACGCCTGCGCCAGCACGTACGTGTTGGCGGTGGTCGACGGCCCGAAGCTCACCTCCTCCGTCTCCACGCCCAGCATGTGGGCCATCCGCATCCGCGCCTCGTCCATCTCCTCCCCGCCAAGGCGCGACGCCTCATAGGGCGCGTAAGGCTGCACCTTCCGCTCGCGGTAGAACCGCGTCAGCCGGTCGATGACGGGCGCGCAGGCATAGGACCCGCCCGCATTCTCGAAGAAGGCGCGGTCCTTCAGCGAGGGTTCGGAGAACGCGGGAAACTGCGCCCGCACGAAGTCGATGTCGAGGTCCATGGCCCGAGGCATGACGCCCTTTCCCCCGACGGTCAAGCCGCGCCCCGACCGGGAGTGTGACCAACTTCACAGCCGGCGCGGCCCGATTCGCGCAAGGTGGAGCCACAGAACAGGAGGATCCCCGATGCTCATCTCCCCTCCCCGCCGCCAGCCCGCCCTCGGCACCCGGTTCCACTTCTGGCTCGACGCGCTCGACGCCGGTCCGCGGCCCACGCGCCCCGTCCAGGACTGGCGCGCCGACATTGAGCTGATCCGGGCCGACGCCGCCCTTGCGCGCGGCGACACGCCAGCCTGACGGCCCGCCCTCAGGCGCGCACGTCCACCACCACCCGGCCCCGTACCTCGCCCTTGAGGATCGCGCGCCCGATGTCCGGCAGGTCGCCCAGGCCCACGGTCTCCACCATCGCCTCGAGCCGCTCCATCGGCAGGTCGCGCGCGATGCGCCCCCAGGCCTCGACCCGGTCGCCGTAGGGCCGCATCACGCTGTCGATGCCCAGGAGGTTCACGCCCCGCAGGATGAACGGCGTGATCAGCGCCCCCTCGATCGCCGCCCCGCCCGCGAGCCCGATCGCCGCCACGGACGTCCCGTACTTCATCTGCTTGAGCACGCGGCCCAGCATCACGCCTGCGACCGCGTCCACGCAGCCCGCCCAGCGTTCGCTTTCCAGCGGCTTCTTTGTGACCTCGGCGAACTCCGCCCGGTCCACGATGTCCGACGCTCCCAGCCCCCGCAGGTACTCCGCCTGCTCCGGCCGCCCCGTGACCGCCGCCACCTCGTGGCCAAGCCGCGCCAGCACCGCCACCGCGACCGACCCCACGCCGCCCGCGGCCCCGGTCACCAGCACCGGCCCCTGCCCGGGCGCGAGCCCGTGCCGCTCGAGCGCGATGACCGCGAGCATCGCCGTCAGCCCCGCCGTCCCCACGGCCATCGCCGCGCGCGCGTCCAGCCCCTCAGGCAGCGGCACGAGCCAGTCCGCCTTCACCCGCGCCCGCGTGGCATAGCCGCCCCACCGGCTCTCGCCCACGCGCCAGCCGGTCAGCACCACCCTGTCGCCGGGCCGGTAGCGCGGGTCCTCCGACGCCTCGACGGTCCCGGCGAAGTCGATCCCCGGCACATGGGGCCAGGCGCGGACCAGCCCGCCCCCGGAGCCGAGGCAGAGCCCGTCCTTGTAGTTGACCGTGGAATACTCCACCGCGACGGTCACGTCGCCCTCGGGCAGCCGGTCGTCCGCCAGCTCCTGCACCGAGGCGTGCGTCTGCCCCTCGGCATCCTTCTCGACCACCAGCGCGCGGAACATCGGCTCCTCCCTCATCGGCCTGCGGACGGGAGCTATCAGGCCTCGTCCGGCATGGCAAAGAGGTCGGTGTCCCCCGGACGCGCCCCCGCCGCCGTCAGCATGGCATGGACCTGCCCCCGGTGATGCGTCTGGTGGTTGAAGAAATGCGCCACGCACAGCCCCGCGTTCTTCGTGACCTCGCGCCCCAGCGCCCCCGAAAACCACGTGGCGTCCGAAGCCAGCCACGCCGGATCGACCCGCCCCGCCCAGTCGAGGATGCGCGCGTCCGCCGCCTCCCGCCGCGCACACAGATCGTCCCAGTCCGGCGCGAAGCCGGTGCTGTCCCGGATCGCGCCCTGCGGCTTCTCCCAGCCGTCGAACCGGCTCATCCAGACCGTGTCGCCCCACAGAAGATGCGACAGCGTCGCGTGGATCGACCCGAAGAACGCCCCCCGCTCCTGCCGCCTCTCGGCCTCGGACAGCGTCGCGGCGGCGCCGTAGATCGACCGGTTCTGCCAGCGATTGTAACGGGCGAAGGTGCGGCAGTGGTCGGGCGTGATCATGGGGCGCACCATCGCGCGGCCCTGCGCGGAACTCAAGATGCCTGCTGCACGGGCAGAGCTTGCGGAAACCCGCCCGCCTGACGTCACGTCCGCGTCAAAATGCCCGGGCGAACCTTGCATGTCTCCTGCGACGCGCCTAGCTAGCGGATGATTTCCCCACCCAACCCGCCGCTTACCGGGAGACCTCAGACGACATGACCATGCGCCCGCTCCTCCTCGCCTCCTCCGCCCTCGCCCTGTCCGCCGCGGCCGCCTCTGCGCAGGACCGCGAGCTTCTCGTCTTCGACTACGCCGGGTTCGAGAAGCCGGAGTTCCACTCCACCTACATCGAGAAGCACGGCACCAGCCCGACCTACGCGTTCTTCGGCGACGAGGAAGAGGCTTTCCAGAAGCTCCGCTCGGGCTTCCGCTCGGACGTCACGCACATCTGCGCGGGTTCGGTGAACAAGTGGGTCGCCTCGGGCCTCCTCGAAGCCTGGGACAAGTCGCGGGTCGCCGCCTACGGCGACCTCGACGCGAACCTCCTTGGAGAGGACGTCATCTCGGGCGAGGCGGAGTTCTACTTCATCCCGTCCGACTGGGGCACCACCGCGATCCTCTACAACACGGATCAGGTCCCGGCCGAGGATGTGGCCTCGCTGTCGGTCTTCCACAACCCTGCCTACGCGCAGCGCCTGACGCTGCCCGACAACGTGGACGACGCCTACGCGCTCGCCTACCTCGCCACGGGCGTCACCGATTGGACCGAGGTGACGGACGAGCAGTTCCAGGCCGCCTCCGCCTGGCTGCGCGAGGCGCACCCGCTCGTCCGGACCTACTGGACGGATCCGGCCGAGCTCGTGACGCTGATGGCCACGGGTGAAATCCTCGTGTCCTGGGCCTGGAACGAAAGCCTGCCCACGCTCGAGGGCGAAGGCCTCCCCGTGGCCTTCCAGCGCGAGGCCGCCGAAGGCTCCTCGATCTGGCTCTGCGGCTTCGTGAAGATGGCGAACCCGCCCGGGTCGGTGGACAAGGCCTACGACTTCGTCAACGCCTTCCTCGATCCCTCCTCGACCGCCGCGCTGGTCGAGGCCGGATACGGCCAGGCCAACGCCGCCGCGATGCGGCAGTTCTCCGAAGAGGAGCTCGACGGCGTCGGCCTCGGCCCGATCGAGGGCGCGGTCCTCGCCCAGCTTCCGATGGACGGCCAGCTGCGCGAGCGCCAGCAGGCCGAGTTCGAGCGGATCAAGGCCGGGTTCTGACCCTACCGCCTGACGCACGGATCACGCGCCGCGCCCTTCCCGGGGCGCGGCGTTTGCATTTCGCGCGCATGCTCAGGACCGGCCAACCGGCCCCTGCTGCGCACGCCGCGTCAACGGCCCGCGAGGGCGCGGCGAAGCCATATGGAATCCATACGAGACCCATACGCTTTCCATGTCCGAATTCTTGCGCGTCTTTCGCGGGTTGACCGTGATTCGCCCCGCTCCGGCGTCTCACGCCCAGCCGAACTCGATGCTCACGCTCCGCGCTCCGGGAAACAGCTCCTCCCGCACCGCCTCCGGCACCTCGACCCGCCCGGGACCGTCGTGCCGCGAGGTCACCCGCACCAGCTTCGACGTCACCCGCCGGGGGTCGAGAAGGTCGCCCACCGGAAGCGCCACCCGGTTCGGCCCTTCGGCCAGCGGGGTGGGCACGAGGTAGGACACCACCCGTCCCTGCCGCCGGATCGCATGGGGGACATGGTCCCGCGCCGCGCCGCTGCCCAGGGCCTCCGGCCCTTCAAGCGCCGCGGTTCCCTCCTCCAGAAGCGCCCGGCAGGCGGCCCGCATGGCGTCGGACACGTCCGACACACGCGGCTCGAGCGTCGGCCGCGCAGGCGCCGCCGTCGCGGCGCCGTCGCCGTCGCGCAGGATCTCGTAGGCCTCGCGGATGCGGGCGAAGGCGTCGTCCTGCCCCGCGTGGCGGTCGGGATGCGTCTCGAAGGCGAGCCTGCGGAAAGCCTGCCGAACGTCCGCGGCAGTCGCCCGGTGCTTCAGCCCCAGCGTCCTCAGCGCATCGGCGCGCCCGTTCACGGTCCCGGTCATTCCGTCCTCACTGCACCTTCATCCCTGCCCGGTCTCCCGACGCACCGGCTCCGGCATTCGCCGGTCGGCGCGGGTTCTCCGCAACAGAGGCACTCATTACACGCCGCCCGCTCCGGGCTGCCCGACGACCCTACGCCATGCCGCCCGCCCACGCCAAACGGGATCGCCGGTCACCATCCCGTGAGGAAACAGTCCCACCGCCGCTCCCGCAGCGTTGCCGATCCCGCTCCTCCCCCCGCCCCGATGTCGCCACACTTCCCGCCGCCGAGGCAAAAAGTGAACCGGACCGGGCGAGGAAGCGTAAACCTCACTGGACAGCAGAAAGATGACAGGCCCCCCATGACCGACCTCCTGAACCTCGCGCTGGCGCTCCTGTCGGTCGGCCTCGGCGCCGTCGGCTGGCTTGCCCCGCGCTACACGCTGGACCTGCTGGAGCTCGCCCCCACCGGATCGACGATGGGTCTGTCCGAAATCCGCGCCGCCTCCGGCGCGCTCTTCGTCGGCCTGGGCCTGGGCGCCATCTTCCTCGCCACGCCGCTCGCCTTCGCGATGGTCGGCTTCGCCTGGGCCGGCGCCGCCGTGGGCCGCCTCACCTCCATCCTGGCCGATGGCCCGACCCGCCAGAAGACCACCTTCTTCGCGGTCGAGATCCTCGTCGCGGCGGCCCTCCTCGCCCTCAACCTCTGATCTTTCGCGCCCCCTGTCCCCTCCATCGACCCGGAAATATCCCGGGGGAGCGCGAGGGGGCAGCGCCCCCTCGCTCCCGCACCGTCCGCCCGGACCGCCCTCCGGGGACATGCCGCTTGACCTTGCTCCCCCACCTGTCAAACAGGCGCACCATGGGAACGGCGACACTCACCATCGATCTCGACGCGGTCGTGGCCAACTGGCGGGCGCTCGACGCAGGCTCGGGCCCGGGCACCGAAACCGGCGCGGTCGTGAAGGCCGACGCCTACGGGCTCGGCGCCGCCCGCGTGGCCCGCGCACTGGCCCGCGCCGGAGCGCGGACCTTCTTCGTGGCCGTGGCCGAGGAAGGCGCCGCGGTCCGGACGGCGCTGGGGCCGGGGCCCGAGATCCTCGTCTTCTCGGGCCACATGGGCCAGGATACCGACATGATCGCCCGGCACGGGCTCACGCCCATGCTGAACTCGCTCGACCAGCTCACCCGCCATTTCGAGGCGCTTCCAGGCCACCCCTTCGGCATCCAGCTCGACACCGGCATGAACCGGCTCGGGATGGAGCCTGCCGAATGGGCCGCGGTGCGCGACATCGTGCTGCCCGCCGGTCCCCGGCTCGTGATGAGCCACCTCGCCTGCGCGGATGAACCGGGCCATGCGATGAACGCCCTCCAGCTCTCCCGCTTCGGAGAGATGACGGACGGCATCGGCGTCCCGCGCTCCTTCTCGGCCACCGGAGGGCTCCTCCTCGGGCGCGACTATCACTTCGACGTCACGCGCCCCGGCGTCGGCCTCTACGGCGGCCTCCCCTTCGAACAGGCGCGACCGGTGGTCCGCCTCGACCTGCCGGTCGTGCAGGTGCGCGACCTCGCCCCCGGCGAGACGGTGGGCTACGCCAACACCTGGGCCGCTCCGGCGCCCACCCGCCTCGCCACCGTGTCGTCAGGCTACGCCGACGGCCTCCTCCGCACGCTGTCGAGCCGGGGGACGGTCTTCGCCGACGGCACGCCCTGTCCCATCGTGGGCCGCGTCTCGATGGACCTCATCACCGTCGACATCACGCACCTCGGCCACGACCCCGACGAGGTCGAGGTCCTCGGCCCGCATCAGGGCGTCGACCGTCTGGCCGAGGACGCGGGCACCATCGGCTACGAGATCCTGACCGCGCTCGGCTCCCGCTACCGGCGGCGCTATGCCGGAGGCGGCGCATGAGGCTTCTGGCGGCGCTCGGGCGGCAGGTCCTGGGCCTCCTCGCGCTCGTCGGGCGCATCGCGATCTATGCGGGCGAGACGGTGAGCCATGTCTTCCGCCCGCCCTTCTACCCGAGGGAACTCCTCCAGCAGATCTGGTTCATCGGCTACCTGAGCCTTCCCGTGGTGGGGCTCACCGCGCTCTTCACGGGCGGCGCGCTCGCGCTCCAGATCTACGCGGGCGGCGCGCGGTTCAACGCGGAATCGGTCGTGCCCTCCATCGTCGCCATCGGCATGGTGCGCGAACTTGGCCCCGTGCTCGGCGGGCTGATGGTCGCGGGCCGGGTCGCCGCCTCCATCGCGGCCGAGATCGGGACGATGAAGGTGACCGAACAGATCGACGCGCTCGTCACCCTCTCGACCGACCCCATGAAGTATCTCACCGTCCCCCGCGTGGTCGCGGCGGTCCTGACGGTCCCGGTGCTCGTGGCCATCGGGGACGCCATCGGGATCATGGGCGGGTTTCTCGTCGGCGTCTCCCGGCTCGACTTCAACGCCGCCGCCTACATGACCAACACGATTGACTTTCTCGAAACCTCCGACGTCGTGTCGGGCCTCGTGAAGGCCGCCGTCTTCGGCTTCATCGTGGCGGTCATGGGCTGCTACCACGGGATGAACTCGGGGCGCGGCGCGCAGGGCGTGGGCCGCGCCACGACGAACGCCGTCGTCTCGGCCTCCATCCTCATCCTCGCCTCGAACTACGTGCTGACGGAGGTGTTCTTCTCCGCATGATCGAGCTTCAGGGCGTCACCAAGTCCTTCGGGTCCAAGGAGGTCCTGCGCGGGATCGACCTGTCGGTGGCGACAGGGCAGAGCATGGTCATCATCGGCGGGTCGGGCACGGGGAAGTCGGTTCTTCTCAAGTGCATCCTCGGCCTCGTGCAACCGGACGCCGGCACCATCCTGCTGGACGGCGAGGACGTCTCGCGGGCCGAACGCGACGCCTTCCTCGCCAAGTTCGGGATGCTCTTCCAGGGCGGCGCGCTCTTCGACAGCCTCACCGTCTGGCAGAACGTGGCCTTCCGCCTGCTGCGCGGGAGCCTGAAGCGCCCGAAGGCCGAGGCGCGCGAGATCGCGTTGGACAAGCTCCGCCGCGTGGGGCTCGGCCTCGATGTGGCTGATCTCTACCCGGCCGAACTCTCGGGCGGGATGCAGAAGCGCGTGGGCCTTGCCCGCGCGATCGCGGCCGAGCCGCAGGTGATCTTCTTCGACGAACCCACCACCGGCCTCGATCCGATCATGGCGGGCGTCATCAACGACCTTATCCGCGAGATCGTGACCGAGATGGGCGCCACCGCCATGACCATCACGCACGACATGAGCTCCGTCCGCGCCATCGCCGACCGGGTGGCGATGCTGCACGCGGGCAAGATCCGGTGGGAGGGTCCGATCGGCGAAATGGACACGGCGACGGACCCATACCTGACGCAATTCATCCACGGCCGCGCCGAAGGCCCCATTGCGGCGGTGCGCTGATGGCCGAGGTCGTCGCGCTCCTGGGGCTCTTCCTCTTCTATGCCAGCTGCCTCTGGCTGCCGCTCGTGATCCTGCGCGCGGTCGTGAACCGGGGGCACGCGCAGACCTGGTCGATCGCCGCGATCCTGACCTTCGGGCTCTGCGTCATGGGCTACACTCGCGCGATGTCAACCGGGAACGTGGCCGAGGCCTTCGCCTGGTCCGTCGCCTGGGCCATGCCGGTGGGGCTCGCCCTCTTCGCCCGGCGCTCGCCGGACGCGGCGGTCCGCCGGCTCGACCTCTGGCTGGGCGTGGCGGCCGTCCTGACCTTCCTGATGATCGTGCCGCTCCTGCCCGCGACGCTCCGCGGCCTCGCCACGCTGATCTGGGGTTAACCCCACCTTTACCACACGCAGCGCAGGGTGCCCGGAGAGTTGGTAATCCCGCGCACCCGATGCTGAGCCAGGCCCTTGCCGCGTCCGTCGCCCTCGCGCTCCTCCTGATCCCCGGGGGGGTGTTCCTCTGCGCCGCGCGGCGGCTGACCATGTCGCGCAGCCGCAATGCGCTGCTCTACTGGCTCGTGGGCGGCTTCGCCTTCGCGGGCGCGGCCGGGGCGGCGCAGACGGGGCTCGCGGGCGCGCAGGTCGACGCGGGCGGCATGGTCGTCGCGCTGGCGAGCCTGCCGCTCTGGCTGCTTGTGCGGGTGGTGACGGCGCGGAACGCGGCCGCCTACGGGGCGGAGCGGCCGGTGTTCACCTCCATCCGCCGCGGATTGCGCGACGGCGGCGGGCACGCTACCCCGGCCCGGTGATCGCGCTCCAAGCCGCGAACCTCCTGCTGCTGGCGCTCTTCCCGGTCGCGTGGTTCGCGCCCCTCCTCCGGGCAGGCTTCCTGCCCTTCTTCCGTCTCGATGAGATCAGCGTGATCTCGGGCCTCGCCGTGCTGTGGCGCGAGGCGCCGGTGCTCGCCGTGCTCGTCGCGGCCTTCGCGCTGGTGGCACCCGTGGCCAAGGGCGTGATGCTCGCCGTCGTGCAGTTCGGCGGCCCGCGCCGGCTTCTCGGCCCCGTGCACCTCCTCGGCCGGCTCGCCATGGCCGACGTCTTCCTGATCGCGCTCTACATCGTTGCGGCCAAGGGCGTGGGCGTCGGGCGGCTCGAGACGGCGTGGGGCCTCTGGCTCTTCACCGGCTGCGTGCTCGGCTCGCTTCTCGTCGCGCAGTTCACGGAACTGGTCTTGAAGCGCCGCGAGCCTCCGGTTTAGGTGCCGCATGACCCGGACCCCCTCCTTCACCTGCACCGCCTGCGGCGCGGCCCACACCAAGTGGTCGGGCCGCTGCGAAGCCTGCGGCGCGTGGAACACCATCGTGGAGGAAGCGCCGCTGTCGGCCGGCCCGGCCGCGAAGTCGCTGGGCGGATCGCGGGGCAAGCGCGTCGCGCTCTCCACGCTCGCCACGTCGGAGCCGAACCCGCCGCGCGTCGCCTCCGGCATGGGAGAGCTCGACCGCGTGCTGGGCGGGGGGCTCGTCCCCGCTTCGGCCATCCTCGTGGGCGGGGACCCCGGTATCGGGAAATCCACCCTTCTCCTGCAGGGCGCGGCAAGCTTCGCCCGCGCAGGCGTCAAGGCCGTCTACGTCACCGGAGAGGAGGCCTCGGCCCAGGTGCGGATGCGCGCGGCCCGGCTCGGCCTCGCCGACGCGCCGGTGCTGCTCGCGGCCGAGACGAACCTGCGCGACATCCTCACGACGCTCGAGGCCGAGATGCCGGGGCTCGCGGTGATCGATTCGATCCAGACGATGTGGGCCGACACCGTGGAAAGCGCCCCCGGCTCCGTTGCCCAGGTGCGGGCCGCCGCGCACGAGCTGACCACCTTTGCCAAGCGGCGCGGCATGTCGGTGGTCCTCGTGGGTCATGTCACCAAGGAAGGCCAGATCGCCGGGCCGCGCGTGGTCGAGCACATGGTCGATACCGTTCTCTACTTCGAGGGCGAACGGGGCCACCAGTTCCGCATCCTCCGCGCGGTCAAGAACCGCTTCGGCCCGGCGGACGAGATCGGCGTCTTCGAGATGACGGGCGCGGGGCTTGCGGAGGTTGCAAACCCCTCCGCCCTGTTCCTGTCCGAACGCGACACGCCCGCGGCCGGATCGGTCGTCTTCGCGGGGATCGAGGGCACCCGGCCCCTCCTCTGCGAAATTCAGGCGCTCGTCGCCCCCGCCCCGGCGGGACAGGCCCGCCGCTCCGTCGTCGGCTGGGACGGCGGGCGGCTCAACATGATCCTCGCCGTGCTCGAGGCGCGCTGCGGCATCCCCTTCGCGGGGCTCGACGTCTACCTCAACGTCGCGGGCGGCCTCAGGATCAGCGAGCCCGCCGCCGATCTCGCTGTGGCCGCCGCGCTACTTTCCTCGCGCGAAGACAGGGCGTTGCCGGCGGAGACTGTCGTTTTCGGGGAAATCAGTCTATCTGGAGCGGTGCGCCCGGTCGGGCAGACGGAACAACGGCTCAAGGAAGCGCGGAAGCTGGGTTTCACCGCGGCCCTGATGCCGGACGACAAGAAGGCGACGCCCGAGGCGGGGCTGACGGTACAGAAGATACCGGACCTCGCGGCGCTCGTCGGGGATATATTCGGCGCAGGCTGAGGCGCGCCGGGGAGCGGTTTGGATGGAAGGCTTTACGGTCGTCGACGGTGCGGTGGCGCTCGTCATTCTCCTCTCGGGGGTGCTCGCCTATTCGCGCGGGCTCGTGCGCGAGGTCCTGTCGATCGCCGGGTGGGTCGGCGCGGCCGTCGCCGCCTGGTACTTCGCCCCCATGGCCACGCCTCTCGTCCAGGAGATCCCGATCCTCTCGGAGTTCCTCGGCGACAGTTGCGAGCTTTCGGTGATCGCCGCCTTCGCCGGCGTCTTCGCCATCGCGCTCATCCTCATCTCGATCTTCACCCCGGTCTTCGCGGGCGCCGTCCAGCGCTCGGCGCTCGGCGGTGTGGACCAGGGCCTGGGCTTCCTCTTCGGCGTGGCGCGCGGCGTCCTTCTCGTCGCGGTGGCGCTCATCATCTACGACCGCGTGATGATCGGGGAGCCGGTCCCCATCGTCGACAACAGCCGGTCGGCCGCGATCCTCGGGAACTTCTCCGACCGCGTGGCGTCCGAGATCCCGTCGGAGGCGCCGGGCTGGTTCGTGCAGCGCTACGAGGAGCTGATGGCGACCTGCGGCCCGGCCACGGTGACGGTGATCGAGGAAGTCGAGGTTCCGGCCGAGCAATCGCCCAGCGAACCGGCACCCGCAGGGAACTGAGCCGCGACGGGCTCAGCCGTTCGTGAAAGGACCGTGACACTGCGGGTCCCGCACACTATGTGAGGCGTAGCTGACCTGGAACGGATTCGGGACGCCTCGGCCCATGCGCGACCTGCCCCCAGCCCACCCCTTCGACTTCGACGCCTGGCGCCCGGATACGGGCGACGACAAGCTCCGCGAGGAATGCGGCGTCTTCGGCGTGATCGGCGTCTCGGAAGCGGCAAGCTTCGTGGCGCTCGGTCTCCACGCGCTCCAGCACCGTGGGCAGGAGGCGGGGGGCATCGTCTCCCACGACCCCGAACAGGGCTTCAACTCCGCCCGCCGCTTCGGCTACGTGCGCGACAACTTCACCTCCCATGCGGTGATCGACACGCTTCCGGGTTCGCTCGCCATCGGCCATGTCCGCTATTCGACGGCCGGGTCGAAGGGCGCGACCCAGATCCGCGACGTGCAGCCCTTCTTCGGCGAATTCTCCGCGGGCGGCGCGGCCATCGCGCACAACGGCAACATCACGAACGCCGACGCGCTCCGCCGCGAGCTGATCGACCGCGGGTCGATCTTCCAGTCCTCCTCCGATTCCGAATGCATCATCCACCTCATGGCCCGCTCCCTCCAGCGGTCGGTCCCTGAACGGATGAAGGACGCGCTCCGCCGGGTGGAGGGCGCCTTCTCCGTCGTCGCCATGACGCGCACCAAGCTCATAGGCGTCCGCGACGCGCTCGGCGTCCGCCCCCTCGTCATCGGGCGGCTCGGCGACGGCTGGGTCCTGTCGTCCGAAACCTGCGCGCTCGACATCGTGGGGGCCGAGTTCGTGCGCGAGGTGGACCCCGGCGAGATGGTCGTGATCGAGGACGGCGTGCTGAAGAGCGACCGGCCCTTCGCGCCCTCGAAACCGCGCTTCTGCATCTTCGAGCATGTCTACTTCTCGCGCCCCGATTCCATCCTCGGCGGCCGCTCGGTCTACGAAACCCGCCGCCAGATCGGCGTGGAACTTGCCAAGGAAGCCCCGGCCGAGGCCGACCTCGTCTGCCCCGTCCCCGACAGCGGCACCCCGGCCGCCATCGGCTTCAGCCAGCAGTCGGGCATCCCCTTCGCCTTCGGCATCATCCGCAACCAGTACGTGGGCCGCACCTTCATCGAACCGACCGAGCAGATCCGGAACATGGGCGTCCGGCTCAAGCTCAACATCAACCGCGCGCTCGTGAAGGGGAAGCGGATCATCCTCGTGGACGACAGCGTCGTGCGCGGCACGACCTCCCGCAAGATCAAGGAGATGCTGCTGGATGCCGGCGCGGCCGAGGTGCACTTCCGCATCGCCTCGCCGCCGACCGCCTGGCCGTGCTTCTACGGCGTCGACACGCCCCAGCGCGAAAAGCTCCTCGCGGCCACCATGAGCGAGGCCGAGATGCGCGAACACCTCGGCGTCGACAGCCTCGCCTTCATCTCGCTCGACGGTCTCTACCGCGCCGTGGGCGAGGCGCAGGGCCGCGATCCCAAGGCCCCGCAGTATTGTGACGCCTGCTTCTCGGGCGAATACCCCGTGGCACCCTCCGACCAGATCGAAAAGGGCTTCATGCTCAAGGCGGCCGAGTGAGGCTTGCCGTGAGGCTGACCATCGCGCTCGCCTTCCTCTCCGCCCCTGCCGCGGCGCAGGAGGTGCCCCCGGCGCTCCTGCCCTTCGTGGCCGACGCCATCGCCGGTGCCATCCCGCTCCGCGAGGACGGTGACCGCGCGTCCGAACAGTGGTTCGGCGAGGATGCGCTCGACCTCCTCGTGCGGAACGTGACGCAGGCCACCCTCCGCCCCGTCCTCCCCGATCCCTCCATCGCCACCGGCGCCGCCGTGATCGTCGTCCCCGGAGGCGGCTTCGTCGTGGTCGACATGGGCAAGGAAGGGATGGAGGCCGCCCGCGCGCTGGCGGACGCCGGCATCGCCGCCTTCGTGCTCAAGTACCGCACCGAAGAGACGCCCCGCACCATGGCGGGCTTCGGCGCGCAGGTCGCGGCGGGCGCCGCCTCCTTCCTCGTCGCCGGCCCCGAAAGCGCCATCCCGGGCGAGGCCGCCGCGCTCGAGGACGCGCGCGCCGCGCTCGACCTCGTCCGCGACCGCGCCGCCGACTGGGACCTCGACCCCCGCCGGATCGGGATGCTCGGCTTCTCGGCCGGCGCCATCACCACGCTCAACCTCGTGCTCGACGACGCGATCCCCGCCCCCGCCTTCGCCGGGCTGATCTATGGCCGCACGCCCGCCGTCGACCCGCCCGACGACGCGCCGCCCCTCTTCGTCGCCGTGGCGGCCGACGACCCGCTCTTCGGCGGCGGGTCCTGGGGCCTCGTCGACAGCTGGCGCGCCTCGGGGCTTCCCATCGAGTTCCACTTCTACGACAGCGGCGGCCATGCCTTCGGAATGAAGCCGCAGGGCGCGCCCTCGGACCTCTGGTTCGACTCCTTCCTCCTCTGGCTCGACGCGCGCGACATCCTCTGAGGCGCGCCTCACGGCATTGTGGGCGGGGCGCCCCCCGATCCGCGGTACCCTCCCGCCACCACGCAACGGGAGAGCGCGATGACCGACCCTGTCCGCAAGAAGGCCAGCGACTTCGACCCGAGGATCCTCGAGATCTTCGACGGCTACGTGCACGGAAAGATGTCGAAACGCGACTTCATCGTCCAGGCGGGCCGCTACGCGGCAGCCGGCGTCACCGGCGCCATGATCCTCGAACAGCTCCAGCCGAACTACGCGCTCGCCCAGCAGGTCGCCCCCGACGATCCGGCCATCGAGACGACGACGGTCTCCTACGACAGCCCCGACGGCCATGGCGCGATCAGCGGCCTCATGGCGCGTCCCGCGGGCGCGGCCGACCCCCTCCCTGCGGTCCTCGTCATCCACGAGAACCGCGGCCTGAACCCCTACGTCGAGGACGTCGTGCGGCGGCTTGCGAAATCGGGCTACCTCGCCTTCGGCCCCGACGGGCTGTCGCCGCTCGGCGGCTACCCCGGCACCGACGAACAGGGGCGCGAGATGCAGGCCTCGCTCGATCCGGCCCGGCTCATGGAGGATTTCTTCGCCGCCTTCGAATTCCTGCGCGACCATCCGGACAGCACGGGCAGCGTGGGTGCCGTGGGCTTCTGCTACGGCGGCGGCGTCTGCAACGCGCTGGCGGTGGCCTACCCCGATCTCGCAGCCTCCGTCCCCTTCTACGGGCGCCAGCCCGAGACGGCCGAGGTGCCAGAGATCCGCGCCCCCCTCCAGATCCACTACGCGGGCCTCGACGAACGCATCAACGCGGGCTGGCCCGCCTTCGAGGAAGCGCTCAAGGCGAACGGCAAGACCTACGAGGTCCATGTCTACGACGGCGTCAACCACGGCTTCCACAACAACACGACGCCCCGCTACGATGCGGAGGCCGCCACGCTCGCCTGGGACCGGACGCTCGCCTTCCTCGCCGCCAACCTGTGATAGGAACCGCGCGTCCGTCGGCAGCCCGGATCGCCGTCGTGCGGGATCGCGGAGAGGGCGGGACGTGCCCCGTGACTGTCGGCATGACGGCACTCCCGTCATGCCCCGCGTCCGAGGCAGGGCGCGCCCCGCGCGCGCAAAGCGCCCCCCTTGACCTTCGCGCCCCACCCGCGCAGGAAGCGCCATGACCCGCATCGCCCTCATCACCGGCGCCTCCCGCGGTCTCGGCGCCGCGCTGGCCGAGGCGCTGGCGCCGAGCCACCACATCGTCGCCGTCGCCCGCACCACCGGCGCGCTCGAGGAGCTCGACGACCGCATCCAGGCCACGGGCGGCCAGGCCACGCTCGCGCCCATGGACATCACGAACCCCGACGCCATGGCGCACCTCTGCCGGGGCATCCACGACCGATGGGGCCACGCCGACCTCTGGCTCCACACCGCGATCCACGCCGCGCCCCTCGCGCCCGCGGGCCACATCGACGCGAAGGACTGGGACAAGTCCGCCTCGACCAACGCGACCGCGACGGCGACGCTGATCCGCATGGTCGAACCGCTCCTCCGCGCCGCGCCTCAGGGCCGCGCGGTCTTCTTCGACGATCCCCGGGCGGGCCAGAAGTTCTTCGGAAGCTACGGCGCGACGAAGGCCGCGCAGATGGCGCTCGCCCGCAGCTGGCAGGCGGAAACCGAACGCACCGGCCCCCGGGTCGACATCGTGGCTCCCGCGCCCATGCCCACCGCGGTGCGCGCCCGCTTCTTCCCCGGCGAGGACCGCTCCGCCCTCGCCGCCCCCCGCGACGAGGCGCTGCGCCTTCTCGCCCTCCTCGCCCTCGCCTGACCCCTTTCCGCACGGGCGTCGCAACCGCCCCGCAGTCCCTCCCCACGGCTTCCATCGACCCTCAAGTATCCCGGGGGTGAATGCGCGCGGGACGCGCGCAGAGGAGGCAGAGCCCCCTTCCGCCGCTCCTTGTCCGCGACCCCCGCTTGCCGCCCCGCGCCCTGTCGCCTAGGAAGGACCACAGGCAGAACGGCAGGCTCATGCGCATCCTCATCACCAACGACGACGGCATCAACGCGCCCGGACTCCGCGTCCTCGAGGCCATCGCGGCCGACATCGCGGGGCCGGGAGGCGAGGTCTGGACGGTGGCCCCCGCCTTCGAGCAGTCGGGCGTCGGCCATTGCATCAGCTACACCCACCCCACGATGCTCGCGAAACTCGACGACCGCCGCTACGCCGCCGAGGGCAGCCCGGCCGACTGCGTGCTCGCCGGCATCCACGAGGTGCTCAAGGACCAGCGCCCCGATCTCGTCCTCTCGGGCGTCAACCGCGGCAACAACGCGGCCGAGAACGTGCTCTACTCCGGCACCGTGGGCGGCGCGATGGAGGCCGCGCTCCAGAACCTCCCCGCGATCGCGCTCTCGCAATTCTACGGACCCGAGAACGTGGACCTCGACAGCCCGTTCGAGGCCGCCGCCACCCATGGCGCGCGGGTGATCCGCGAACTCCTCGCCAAGGGCATCTGGGACACGGGCGGCTACCGCGTGTTCTACAACGTGAACTTCCCGCCTGTCCCGGCGGCCGACGTGAAGGGCCTCAAGGTCGCGGCCCAGGGCTTCCGCAAGGACACCGCCTTCGGCGTCGAACCCCACATCTCGCCCTCGGGGCGGCTCTTCTTCTGGATCAAGGGCGGCCCGCAGCACCACCGGAGCCTTCCGGGCACCGACGCCGACGTGAACCTCGACGGCTGGATCTCGGTCACGCCGCTCCGTGCCGACCTCACGGCGCACGACGTGATCGACGATCTCCGCGGACGGCTCGAATGAGCGAGGAGGCGGAACGCCAGATGGCCTTCCTCTACGCGCTCCGCTCGCGCGGGGTCACCGACGGGCGGGTGCTGACCGCCATGGAAAAGATCGACCGCGGCCTCTTCGTGAAGGGCGTCTTCGCCGACCGCGCCTATGAGGACATGCCGCTGCCCATCGCCTGCGGCCAGACCATCTCCCAGCCTTCCGTCGTGGGCCTGATGACACAGGCACTCCAGGTCCAGCCCCGCGACAAGGTGCTCGAGGTCGGAACCGGCTCGGGCTACCAGGCAGCCGTCCTCTCCCAGCTCGCCCGTCGCGTCTACACCGTGGACCGGCACCGCCGCCTCGTGACCGAGGCGCGCGCCCTCTTCGACCGGCTCGGACTCGTCAACATCACGGCCCTCACCGCCGACGGCAGCCGCGGCTATCCCGAGCAGGCGCCCTTCGATCGCATCCTCGTGACGGCCGCGGCCGAGGACCCTCCCGGTCCGCTCTTGGCTCAGATGCGCGTTGGCGGTATCATGGTCGTGCCGGTGGGGCAGTCGGACGCGGTGCAGAGCCTGATCAAGGTGACGCGGACCGAGGACGGGTACGACTATCAGGAGCTCCGGCCGGTCCGGTTCGTGCCCCTCGTGGAGGGGCTCGGGCAGGATTGACGGGCAGGCGGCAGGCGGTAGAAGGCCCGCGACAGAGACGGGTCTGGAACGAGGATCGAGCGATGAGTTTCCCGGTCGTCAGACGGCAAGGGCTAGCGGCGACGGCGATGTGCCTCGCGCTCGCGGCCTGCACGGAACCGATGGACTTCGACATGCGGGGCCTCGGCGACGGCTTCAGCACCGCCTCCGCCGCGCAACAGGCGACGGCGGACCGCCCGCGCCCCGACAACCGCGGCGTCATCTCCTACCCGAACTACCAGGTCGTCGTGGCGCAGCCCGGCGACAGCGTCGATGCCGTCGCGGGCCGCGTGGGGCTGCCGCCGGCGGAACTCGCCTCCTACAACGGCCTGCCCGCGGGAGTCGCCTTCCGCGGCGGCGAGGTGCTGGTCCTGCCGCGCCGCGTCGCGGAACCCTCGCCCGCCACGGGGGCGGTCGCCACCGGCCCGATCATGCCCGGCAGCGTCGACGTGACGACCATCGCCAGCGCGGCGATCGACCGCTCCGGCACCACGGCCACGCCTGCCGCCGCGCCCGTCCAGACCGGAGCCGAGCCCACGCGCCACCGCGTCCAGCGGGGCGAGACCGCCTTCACCATCGCGCGGCTCTACAACGTCACGCCCAAGGCGCTGGCCGACTGGAACGGGCTCGACGCGAACTTCACCGTCCGCGAGGGGCAGTACCTCCTGATCCCCGTCGCCACGGGTGCGGCGCCCGCGCCGGTCACGGCGGCGGCCACGCCGCCCGGCACGGGGTCGCCCACGCCCCAGCCCCCCAGCGCGGCCGCCCCCCTGCCCCCGCCGCCGACGCCCCGGCAGGAAGCCGCCGCCGCTGCCCCGCCGCCGCCTCCCGCCATGGCCGAGGAGCGCACGCAGGCCTCGAACCCGGGTCAGATGATGATGCCCGTGAACGGCAGCATCATCCGGCCGTACGTGGCGGGCCGCACCGACGGCATCGCCATCGGCGCGCCGGTGGGCACGGTGGTCCGCGCCGCCCGCAACGGCACGGTCGCCGCGATCTCGCGCGACACGAACGGCGTGCCCATCGTGGTCGTCCGGCACGAGGGCAACCTTCTCACCATCTATTCGCAGGTGGACGACCTGACCGTGAAGCAGGGCGACAGCGTCTCCCGCGGGGATCCCATCGGAAAGGTCCGCCCCAACGATCCGCCGTTCCTCCATTTCGAGGTGCGGCAGGGCTTCGAGAGCGTCGATCCCATGCCCTATCTTCAGTGACGTGCGTATGCTTTGCCGAGTGCGGCTTCCTTAATCATTTGCGCCCATAGGGGACGCAGTGCTGCATTGATGGGATGGACGGATGTCCAGATGGATTGTCGGCGTCGCGATGGCCGCGGCGTTGCTCGTTGCGGGATGCAGCGGGCGGTTTGAAACCTCCTATCCGGCGGCCGTGGACCCTGCCGTCAGCCGCGGCTGGACGGTTCGGACGGTCGAGACGATCGTCCCGGACAGTCTCCGCCTGAACGAGTCCAACACCCTTGTCCCCGAGGCCGACATCGTCTGGCACGGCGAAGCCGCCGGCGACCGACGGGCGCAGGTGGCCGCGATCGTGACCGAAGGCGTCACACGGGGCGCCGCGCCGCTGAGCGGCGGCCGGCCCGTGGGCATCCGCATCGAACTGCAGCGGTTTCATGGCGTCACGCCCGTCGCGGTGGAACGCTCTCCCTCCGCCGTGCATTCCATCGCCTTCCGGGTCTGGGTCTTCGACACGCGCGACGGGGCAGCGATCCTCGGGCCGGTGCCGATGCGGGCGGACCTGCTCGCCAACACCCGCGCGAATGCCATCACGGAGACGGTGGGGCGCAGCGAACGCGCCCGCATCGTCGACCATATCGCGGCGTTGACGGCGGGCTGGCTCGGCATCGCCCCCGATCCCCGCGGAAGCTTCGTGAGCATCGGGCGCTAGGCGCCCGAAATCCGCACGCCCTTCCGGCCCGCGAGGTCGGTGAAATACTGCCACGCCACCCGCCCCGACCGCGCCCCGCGCGTCGCCTGCCACTCGATCGCCTCGGCGCGCAGGGTCGCCTCGTCGACCGCCACGCCCCAGGCGTCGCAGTAGCCGCGGATCATGGCGAGGTAGTCATCCTGGCTGCACGGGTGGAAGCCCAGCCACAGCCCGAACCGGTCCGAGAGCGACACCTTCTCCTCCACCGCCTCCGACGGGTTGATGGCCGAGGAGCGTTCGTTCTCGATCATGTCGCGCGGCATCAGGTGGCGCCGGTTCGAGGTCGCGTAGAAGACGACGTTGTCGGGCCGACCTTCGATCCCGCCGTCGAGCACCGCCTTCAGCGACTTGTAGTGCTGGTCGTCATGGCTGAACGACAGGTCGTCGCAGAAGAGAAGGAACCGTTCCGGTGCGCCGCGCAGAAGCCCGAGCAGTCGCCCGATCGACGGCAGGTCCTCGCGCTGGATCTCCACGATCTTCAGGTCGTGCCCCTCGCCCACGACCTGCGCATGGATCGCCTTGACGAGCGACGACTTCCCCATCCCCCGCGCCCCCCAGAGCAGCGCGTTGTTCGCAGGCAACCCCCGCGCGAACTGCCGCGTATTCTCGAGTAGCGTGTCCCGCGCCCGGTCGATTCCCACGAGAAGCCCGACCTCGACCCGGTTCACCCGCGCGACCGGATCGAGCCGGTCGGGCGAGACATGCCAGACGAAGGCCTGCGCCGCCGCGAAGTCGGGCGCGGCCAGGGGCGCGGGCGCCATCCGCTCCAGAGCGGCCGCGATCCGCGCCAGCGCCTCCTGCCCGGTCACTTCGTCTCCCCGGCGTCGCCGAGGTCGTACAGATCTTCGTCCTCGCCCAGCACGCCCTCGCGGCGAAGCTCCTCCACCTTCTTCCGCTCCACCCACTTCACGAGCTGGATCGAGATCTCGTAGAGCCCGTAGACCGCCGTGAAGAGGATGACCTGCGACACCACGTCAGGCGGCGTCGCCACGGCGGCGAGGATCAGGATCGCCACCATCGCGTACTTGCGCACGTCGGCAAGCCCGCGCGCGGTCACGAGCCCCGCCTTGCCCATCAGCGTGAGCAGCACGGGCAGCTGGAAGCACAGCCCGAAGGCCACGATGAACTTGATCGTGAGGCTCAGGTATTCCTGCGCCGAGCCCTGGAAGGCGATCCCGGCGATGGCCCCGTCCGCCCCGTCGCCCGACAGAACGGTGCCGGGCTGCTGGAAGCCCAGGAAGAAATTGAAGGCGAGCGGCGTGACGATGTAGAAGGCGAAGGCCGCGCCGAGGAAGAACATGAAGGGCGAGGCGATCATGAACGGCAGGAAGGCGTTCTTCTCCGACCGGTAGAGGCCCGGCGCCACGAAGCGCCAGAGCTGGTAGCTGATCACCGGGAAAGACAGCGCGAGCCCGCCCATGAGCGAGATCGACACCGCCACGAAGAAGCCCTCCTGCAGCTTGATCAGGATCAGCCCACAATCCTCGTGCCCGCGCTGCGCCATCGCCGTGCAGAGCGGTTCGGTGAGGAAGTTGAAGATCGGGTTCCAGACCGTGAAGCACAGGACCATCGCCGCGATGAAGGCCATCGCCGCCTTGATGAGCCGCGACCGCAGCTCGGCCAGATGCTCCACCAGCGGGGCCGAGCTGTCCTCGATGTCGTCGGTCTGGCTCATGCGCGGCCCCTCCCGGGCTTCTTCCTCGGCATGTTCTTGGGCCGGGCCCCGGCCGCAACGGGCGCGCCCGGCTTCTCGCGCGGGACATGGCGCAGCGGCTCGGGCGCAGCCTTCGCGGCGGCGGCGGCTGCTGCTGCCTTCGCGGCCGCCTCCCGCGCCTCACGCGCCGCCCGCGCCTCGGCGATCCGCTTCTGGGCCTCGGCCGCCTGCGTCTCCTTGAGCGCCGCGGTCGCCGGCCCCGGCGCGGGCGCCGCAGGCTTCAGCGGCTTCGGCGGCTCCCACTTCTCGAACCGGTCCGCCGCGTCCTTGAGCGTGTTGAGCCCGAGGTTCTTGGCCGAGGTCATCGACTTCAGGTCCGCTGCCGTCTGGCGCACGCCGGACGTATCCGCGGCATCGTCCATCGCGCGCTGGAAGTCGCGCGCCATGCGCCGCATCTTCCCCGTGAACTGCCCCATCGCGCGGAACATCCCCGGCAGATCCTTCGGACCCACCACGATGAGTGCCACGACGCCGATGAGGAGAAGCTCGCTCCAGCCGATGTCGAACATGATCCTGCCCCGGCCGCCAGGGCCTCAGACCTTGTCCTTCTCCGCCTCGGGCGTCACGTCCCGCGCCGACGCCGCCGCCGCGTCGTCGATCTCCTTCGAGCCGTCGTTGACGCCCTTCTTGAAGGCGGTGATGCCCTTGCCGACCTCGCCCATGAGCGACGAGATCTTGCCGCGCCCGAACAGCACGAGCACGACGACGGCGATGAGCAGAAGGCCCGGCAGGCCGATGTTGTTGAGCATTGGTCGTTCTCCCTGTCTGGGATGGAATTGTCACGGTCCTGTCTAGTCCCCCGCCCTGCGCATCGGAAGGGCGCGGGGCCGCCGAAGATCGCCCGACCCGTCCCGGCGCCGCTTTTCAGCCCATGGCCCTTGATCCAACTGACAGGTTCGTGTCAGTTGCCCTGCGCTACCGATGCGGCACCGCAACCGAATCGGAGACCACAGACCATGACCCGACTGATCCTCGCCCTCCCCCTCGCGCTCGCCGCCCTCGCGCCTGCCGATGCCGCCCGCGCCGGCGACGCCGCCGCCCCGGTGGCCGAAATCGTGACCTTCCGCCTCGCCCCCGGCACGACCGACCCCGCCTTCCTCGACGCCGCCCGCGCAACCGGCCAGCTCCTCGCCGCGGAACCGGGCTTCCTCTCCCGCCGCCTCTCGCGCGGTGCGGACGGCACCTGGACCGACCACGTCACCTGGGCGTCCCTGACAGAGGCCGAATCCGCCGCCACCCGCATCATGGCCGCGCCCGAGGCGCAGCCCTTCCTCGCGGCCATCGACCCCGCCTCCATCGTCATGCGCCACGAGCCGATCCTGATGACCATGGAGTGACATGCGCCGGACCGACCGCCTCTTCGACCTCGTCGGCGCCTTGCGCGACGGACGCCTCCACCGCGCGCAGGACCTGGCCCGGCGTCTCGAGGTCTCGGTCCGGACCATCTACCGCGACATGGAGACGCTTCAGGCCTCCGGCATCCCCGTCGAGGGCGAACGGGGCGTGGGCTACATGCTCACCGCCCCGGTCACGCTGCCGCCGCTCAACCTCACCCTCCTCGAACTCGAGGCGCTGGAACTCGGGATGGCGGTCGTGGCCGAGGCCGCCGACCCCGACCTCCAGGCCGCCGCCCGCTCGCTCTCGGCCAAGATCGACGCGGTCATTCCCGCGGACCGCGCCCCCCCGAAGGAGGGCTGGGGCTTCGCCGTCTACCCCTTCGCCGACGCCGCCCGCGGCTTCCGCCACATGCCGGCCCTCCGCGCCGCGATCCGCGCCCGCCAGAAGCTCGCCCTCGCCTACCGCGACGCCGAAGGGCGCACGTCCTCCCGCACGATCCGCCCGCTCCAGATGGAGTACTGGGGCCGGGTCTGGACCCTGACGGCGTGGGACGAGACGCGCGCCGACTTCCGCAGCTTCCGCGTCGACCGGATCGAGGACCTCCGCGCACTGCCGGAACTCTTCGTCGACGAACCCGGCAAGTCGCTGGCCGACTACCTCGACCGCATCACGAAAGCCCCGTAACATCTTCCCGTTGGCCGAAATACTCCCGCCGGAGGCATCCCGCATGAAGCGCGCGTCAGCGCGCGGAATGCCAGAAGGAATGCGGCGCAGCCGCTCAATCGACCTCGACGGGCCGCACGGGGAACACGAAGCACCGCTCGCGCCGGATCATCAGCCAGAGCGCGGTCCCGGGCTTGGGCAGGAACACCGACGGCACCGTGGCCTTCAGCACCCGCCCGTCATGCTCGAGCCGCAGCTCCACGAGGCTCTCGTGCCCCATGTAGCGCGCCCGCTCCACCACCGCCCGCGCCGGGATGCCGTCCTGCGGCGTGGGGTTCGGGCCGCGCCCGTTCCGGTCGAAGTCGATGCGCAGGTGCTGGGGGCGGATCACGATCTCGACCTCGGTCCCGTCGGGCACGCCGGGGGCGAGGAACCGCCCGAAGGGCGTATCCGTCAGCGCGCCGTGAACGACACCCCGGATCACGTTGATATCGCTGAAGAACGCGGCCGCATTGCGGTCCACCGGCGCGTTGTAGACGTTGTAGGGCGCGCCCCGCTGCACGATCCGCCCCGCCCGCATCAGCGCGATCTCGTCGGCCATGCGCATGGCCTCCTCGGGCTCATGCGTCACGAGCAGAACCGCCGCCCCCTCCTCCTTCAGGATCTCGAGCGTCTCGTCCCGGACCCCGTCCCGCAGCCGGTTGTCGAGGCCCGAGAACGGCTCGTCCATCAGCATGACCTTCGGCCGGGGCGCGATGGCGCGGGCCAGCGCCACGCGCTGCTGCTCGCCCCCCGACAGCTGGTGCGGATAGGCGTCGATATGACGGGCAAGCTTCACGCGCGCGAGCAGCTCCTCCACCCGCGCCCGCTTCTCGGCCTTCGTCCCCCTGAGCCCGAACGCCACGTTGTCCGCCACCGACAGATGGGGGAACAACGCGAAGTCCTGGAACATGAGCCCGATGCCCCGCGCCTCGGGCGGCGCATGTCGGTTCGCGTCCGAGATCACCTCGCCGTCGACCAGCACCTCGCCCGCATCCTGCCGCTCCACGCCCGCGATGATGCGCAGCGTCGTCGACTTCCCGCAGCCCGACGGGCCGAGGAGGCACATCACCTGCCCCGCCTCGACCGACAGCGTGACGTCCCGCACCACGTCGCGCCCGCCGAAGCGGCGGGTGATGTTGCGGATCTCGAGCCTCGGCGGGGTCACGGGCGTATCCCGATGGAAACGGTCGGACATGCGCTATCAGCCGACCGCCCCTGCTTCAAGGTCACAGCGTCGAATTGACCCCGCCCCCGTCGAGCAGGATGTTCTGCCCGACGATGAAGCCCGCGTGCACCGAACAGAGGAAGGCGCACATCGCGCCGAACTCCTCCGCCGTGCCATAGCGCCGGGCGGGGATCGTCGCCTCGCGCTCCTTCTTCGCATCCTCGACCGAGATGTTCTTCTGCCGCGCCACGTTCCCGTCGAGCGAGATCGCCCGGTCGGTCGCGTGGATCCCCGGCAGCATGTTGTTGATCGTGACGCCCGCATGCGCCACCTGCCGCGAGGTCCCCGCGACGTAGCCCGTGAGCCCCGCCCGGGCCGAGTTCGACAGCCCCAGCGCCGGGATCGGCGACTTCACGGATTGCGAGGTGATGTTGACGATCCGCCCCCAGCGCCGCTCCATCATGCCCGGCAGCACGGCCTTCATCAGCGCGATGGGCGTCAGCATGTTGGCGTCGAGCGCCTTGATGAAATCCTCCCGCTCCCACTCGGACCAGAGGCCCGGGGGCGGGCCGCCCGCGTTGGTGATCAGGATGTCGGGCGACGGGCAGGCGGCGAGCACCTCGTCCCGCCCGTCGGGCGTCGTCACGTCCGCCGCGACCGCCGTCACCTCCACCCCATGCGCCGCACGGATCGCGTCGGCCGCGGCGTGAAGCGCCTCGCCTCCCCGCGCGTTCATCACGAGGTGCACCCCCGCTGCCGCCAGCGCCTCGGCGCAGCCGCGCCCGAGGCCCTTCGACGAGGCGCAGACGATCGCGCGCTTGCCCTTGATGCCGAGGTCCATCTGACCCTCCCTTTCCTGTCCGTTGGCCCGCCTTCGGCTATCACCGGGGGGCGCGGGAGGAAAGGGCGCCCGGCTCAGTCCCTTTCGGCCACGAGGGCGAACGGCGCCTGTGTGGTCACCCCGTTCACCTCGGCCACCGCCGCCGGGGCCGAGGCGGCGACCAGCCCCTTGATCGGCGTGCCGCGGAACTTGCCCGTGGCGTCCGAGGCCACGACGATCTCCGTCCCCGGCGCGACCAGCGCGCCTTCGTAGCGGAAGCGGATGTCGTTCGGCACCGAACCGGGCACCGAGGGTGACGTCCCGATCGTCCCGTTGACGAAGCGGACCGTCCCGGCATAGCGCGTCAGGTCGCCGTCCCTCTCGCCCTCGAACCCGGTGGCGGCCCCGCTGATCGTGGCGGCTCCGAAGTCGGAGGTGAGGGTCGCGCGCCCCGTCAGGAGGACAGGCCGCGCGCCCTGCACGTCCAGCCCCGCGAACCCCGAGAAGGTCGCGCTCCCGCTCGTCGGCATCTCTCCGGGCTGACCGGTGAAGCCGGTGTTGAATGGCGCATCGCGGTCCAGCCGCTCGACCATCGCCTCCGCCTGCTCGGACAGCGTCGCCGGCGGATCTTCGCTCCCGCCGCCGCCACAGGCGGCAAGCAGCAGGCAGACGCCGGCGGCGCAGGACGCCCGCTCGAAGACAGCTCTCTTCGTCATTCCCTCGCAACTCCTTGCAGAAGCACGCCGTCCCCGCGCCGCTCCGGATTACCGTTCGGCAACGATGGTGATCCGGGCGGCGGCGTCCGTGCCGTTCAGCCGCACGACCTCTCCCGGCGCCGATTCCGCGACGAGTCCTTCGATTGGCGCGCCCTTGAGCTTCCCGGTGGCCTCCCCATTCAGCACCACTACGCTCGCCGGTGCGGTAAGCGAGCCGGTGTAGCCAAGACGCACGTCGTTGGGGTCTCCCGTCAGGCCGACCCTCCCGATGCGGCCGTTCTGGAAGGAGATCGTGCCGCCGTAAGTGGAAATCAGCGTGCCCCGCTGCGCCTCGAAGGCGGTGGCGTCGCCCGAAAGGGTGCTGTTGGCGAAGTCCGCCGTGATCCGGGTGGTGCCGGTCAGCTGGAACGGGTCCGCGGCGCCCGTGATGTTCACGTTCATGTAGCCGTTGAACACCGCCGTCCCGGTGTTGGGGATGGCGTTGCCGGGCGGGGCGAAGGGCGTGTCGGGCAGCTTGTCCAGCCGCTCCTTCATGTCCGCGAAGCTGTCCGGCCCGGTCGAGCCGCCGCCCAGCGACCCCGTCCCTGCATCGCCGTCACAGGCCGCCAGCGCCAAGAGCGCCGCCCCGGCCGCGAGGCCCCGGCCAGATCTCCATCGCAGCGCCATGACTCGCATCTCCCCATCCCCATGTGCGCGTGAGATTAACACGCCATTCACGAAGATGAAGCGGCGTTATCTCTCGGCCCAGAGTTCCCCGTCGAGTCGTCCCGTCTCGGCCCCACCACGCAGAAGCCGCGCCTCGACCGCCCCGACAACCGCCTCCGCGCCAGGCCCGAGGAACGCGCCCCGCAGGCTGCCCCGCACGTCGTGCGCCACGCCCGAACGGGAGAGCGTGCCGGCGACGGCCGTGTCGATCCCGCTGCGCGCGGCGGTGCCGTCGGTGAAGAGGCCCGACCCGCTGACGGTGCCGTCCGCCGAACCGGCGCCCGAGAAGCTGCCCGAGATCGTCCCCGCCCCGAACCGGGCGGTCAGCGCGACGCCGGCGGTGACGAAGACGGGCGTCCCCTCGAAGACCGCCGTCGCGCCCAGGGTCCCCGTGTAGGTCGCCGTGCCCGAGGACGGCAGGTTCGCCGTGAACTCGAGATCGCCGAGCCGCGCCGCCGCCGCGTCGAGCGCGCGCAGCCGGTGGGCATGGCTCACGATGGCCGACCCGTCCCCCCCGGTGCCGTCGTTTCCGCTCCCCCCGCTGCCGCCGCAGGCCGTCAGCCCCGCCGCCATCGCCAGCATCGCAAGCCCGCGCCGCATCGCCCGCCGTCCCTTCGCCCGATCCGTCCCAAGCCATGCGCAGGAATGGTTAACGAAGCCTCAATGCCCGGTCGCCGCGCGGCGCGGGCCGTGCTATCGTGCCACCGGGGAACGGCTGAACGGAGGCATCCATGCGCACGCTCCACCTTGCCGTCCCCCTCTTCGCCATCCTGCTCCTCGCCGTCGGCCCGGCGAGCGCCGCCACGGTGACCTACCGCGCCGCCCTCACCGGCGCGGCAGAGGTGCCGCCGAATCCCTCGCCCGGCACGGGCGCCGTCACCGTCGACATCGTGGACGGCCTTGTGATGACCGTGTCCGTCAGCTTCGCGGACCTGCTGGGCCCCTCGACCGTCGCCCATATCCACAAAGCACCCGCCGGCGTGAACGGCCCGGTGATGACGACCACGCCCAGCTTCCCGGGCTTCCCGGCGGGCGTCACCTCCGGGGCCTATGCCGGCAGCTTCGACCTGATGGCCGCCGGAAGCTGGAATCCGGCCTTCCTCAACACCTACCCCGACATCGACTCCGCCCGCCTCGCCTTCCTCGCCGCGCTCGCGGACGGGTCCGCCTACTTCAACCTGCATTCGACGGTCTATCCGGGGGGCGAACTCCGCGGGCAGCTGGCGCCCATCCCCCTTCCGGCGACGGCGCTCCTCATGCTTGCCGCCTTCGGGCTCCTTGGCGCACTGCGCCGTCGCTGAGGCGTGTTGATGCGGACCGGGCTTGGCGCTAGACAGCGCCATGCTCGACCATGCCCGCAACATCGCCCCCCTCCCGCCCGAGATCGCGCGCCGCCGGACCTTCGCGATCATCTCGCACCCGGACGCGGGCAAGACGACGCTGACCGAGAAGTTCCTGCTCTTCGGCGGCGCGATCCAGATGGCCGGTCAGGTCCGCGCCAAGGGCGAGGCGCGGCGGACGCGCTCGGACTTCATGCAGATGGAGAAGGACCGCGGCATCTCGGTCTCGGCCTCGGCGATGTCGTTCGACTACGGGCGCTACCGCTTCAACCTCGTCGACACGCCGGGTCACTCGGACTTCTCGGACGACACCTACCGCACGCTCACCGCCGTGGACGCGGCCGTCATGGTCATCGACGGCGCGAAGGGCGTGGAAAGCCAGACTCGCAAGCTCTTCGAGGTCTGCCGCCTCCGCGACCTGCCGATCCTCACCTTCTGCAACAAGATGGACCGCGAAAGCCGCGACACCTTCGAGATCATCGACGAGATCCAGGAGAACCTCGCGATCGACGTGACCCCCGCCTCCTGGCCCATCGGGGTGGGGTCGGAGTTCCTCGGCTGCTATGACATCCTGAACGACCGGCTCGAACTCATGGACCGCGCCGACCGCAACCGCGTGGCGGAGTCCATCAAGATCGCGGGGCTGTCGGACCCCAAGCTGGCCGCGCACGTCCCCCCGCACCTCCTTGAAAAGCTCCGCGAGGAGCTCGAGATGGCGAAGGAGCTCCTCCCCGCCTTCGACCGGCAGTCCTTCCTCGAAGGCCACATGACGCCGATCTGGTTCGGCTCGGCCATCAACTCCTTCGGGGTGAAGGAGCTGATGGACGGCATCGGCGCCTACGGCCCCGAACCGCAGCCGCAATCGGCCCAGCCCCGGCAGGTGTCGCCCGAGGAGAAGACCGTGGCGGGCTTCGTCTTCAAGGTGCAGGCCAACATGGACCCCAAGCACCGCGACCGCGTGGCCTTTGTCCGCCTCGCCTCGGGCCACTTCCAGCGCGGCATGAAGCTGACCCACGTCCGCACGAAGAAACCGATGGCGATCACCAACCCGGTGATGTTCCTCGCCGCCGACCGGGAACTGGCCGAGGAAGCCTGGGCGGGCGACATCATCGGCATCCCGAACCACGGCCAGCTCCGCATCGGCGACACGCTGACGGAAGGCGAGGCGATCCGCGTGACCGGCATCCCGAGCTTCGCGCCCGAGCTGCTCCAGACCGTCCGCGCGGGTGACCCGATGAAGGCCAAGCACCTCGACAAGGCGCTGATGCAGTTCGCCGAGGAAGGGGCTGCCAAGGTGTTCAAGCCGATGATCGGGTCCGGGTTCATCGTGGGCGTGGTCGGCGCGCTTCAATTCGAGGTGCTGGCGAGCCGGATCGAGCTGGAATACGGCCTCCCCGTGCGCTTCGAGCCCTCGCAGTTCACCTCGGCCCGCTGGGTGACGGGGCCGAAGGACAAGGTCGAGGCCTTCGTGAACACCAACAAGGGCCACATCGCCCACGACAACGACGGCGACATCGTCTACCTGACGCGTCTCCAGTGGGACATCGACCGCATCGTCCGCGACCATCCGGAGCTGAAGCTTTCCGCGACGAAGGAGATGATGGTCTGAGGCGGGCCGCCGGCCGCCACACTCCCGCCGCACGGGCATGGTGGAGTATGCGCGCCATGAGACGACCCTCGGACATTGTCCGCGCCCTCCTCGCCGCGTTCCTTGCCACCGCCCCGGCCGAGGCCGACGTCACCCTGCCCTCCCTCCGCCTCGAGGACCTCACCTGGACCGAAGTCGCCGCCGCCCTTGCCGACGGCTACGACACCGTCATCGTCCCCACGGGCGGCACCGAACAGAACGGCCCCCACGCCGTGCTCGGCAAGCACAACGTCGTCGTGGCGGCCACCGCCGAACGCCTCGCCCGCGTGCTCGGCCACACCCTCGTCGCCCCCGTCATCGCATACGTCCCCGAAGGCGACCCAGCGCCCGCCCCCACCGGCCACATGCGCTGGCCGGGCACGATCTCCATCTCCGAGGACACCCTGACCGCGCTCCTCACGGAAACCGGCGAGAGCCTCGCCGCCCACGGCTTCCGCCGCATCCTCTTTCTGGGCGACAGCGGCGGCAACCAGACCGCGCAGGCCCGCGCGGCCGACGCCCTCATGGCGGAGTGGACCGGCACCGACACCCGCGCCCTCCACGTGAGCGACTACTATGCCGCGAACGGCCAGTCGGATGCCCTCGCCGCGCGCGGCTTCACGGCCGGGGACATCGGCACCCACGCCGCGCTGCGCGACACCTCCGAGCTCCTGGCCGTCCAGGCCGATGCCGTCCGCGCGACGCCCGTCCCTCCGCCGGCAGGCCTCCACCCGGGCAACGACGGGGCGCCGGCGAAGGCCACCGGCGATCTCGGCGCGCTCATGCTCGACCTCAAGATCGCGGCGGCGCTCTCTCAGATCCGCGCGGCGGAGTGACGCCTCAGGCCCGATTCGGCCGCCGTCATTGACGTTTCGGCTCCGAGACGCTACATGCCCCACGTCCGGCGCGATCCGCGCGCCGGCCAGACGCCGGGGCGTCGGAAGCCACGTCCCGTTTCACCCGCGCCGGACAGCGGCGCCAGAACGGACGTACATGACCCAGTTTTCCGATCTCAAGCTCGACCCCCGAGTCCTTCAAGCCGTCGAAGACGCAGGCTACAAGACCCCCACTCCGATCCAGGCCGGCGCGATCCCCCCCGCCCTCGAAGGCCGCGACGTCCTCGGAATCGCCCAGACGGGCACCGGCAAGACCGCCTCCTTCACCCTTCCGATGATCACGCTCCTGTCGAAGGGCCGCGCCCGCGCCCGGATGCCGCGGAGCCTCGTCCTCTGCCCCACCCGCGAACTCGCGGCGCAGGTGGCCGAGAACTTCGACACCTATTCGAAACACGTGAAGCTCACGAAGGCGCTCCTCATCGGCGGCGTGTCGTTCAAGGAGCAGGACCTCCTCATCGACCGCGGCGTCGACGTGCTGATCGCCACCCCCGGCCGCCTGCTCGACCATTTCGAGCGCGGCAAGCTCCTGCTCACCGGCGTTCAGATCATGGTGGTGGACGAAGCCGACCGGATGCTCGACATGGGCTTCATCCCGGACATCGAGCGCATCTTCTCGCTCACGCCCTTCACGCGCCAGACCTTCTTCTTCTCGGCCACCATGGCGCCCGAGATCGAGCGGATCACCAACACGTTCCTCTCCAATCCCGCCCGGATCGAGGTCGCCCGTCAGGCCACCGCATCCGAGACGATCACCCAGTCCGTCGTCCACTTCCGCGCCTCCCGCCGCGACGCGGCGGCGAAGGAGAAGCGGGCGATCCTGCGAGCCCTCATCGACGCCGAGGGCGAGGCCTGCACCAACGCCATCGTCTTCTGCAACCGCAAGTCGGAAGTCGACGTGGTGGCGAAGTCGCTCGCCAAGCACGGCTACAACGCCGCACCCATCCACGGCGACCTCGACCAGTCCGTCCGCACCCGCACGCTCGACGGCTTCCGCGACGGCAAGCTGCGCTTCCTGATCGCCTCCGACGTCGCCGCCCGCGGGCTCGACATCCCGGCCGTCTCCCACGTCTTCAACTTCGACGTGCCGAGCCATGCCGAGGACTACGTCCACCGCATCGGCCGCACCGGCCGCGCGGGGCGCTCGGGCAAGGCGATCATGATCTGCGGGACGAGCGACGAGAAGAACCTCGACGCCATCGAAAAGCTGATCGCGAAGCCGATCCCCAAGGCCGAGAACCCGCTCAAGGACATGCCTGTCTCCGAGGCGTCCGAGGACGAACCCCGTCCCCGGCGCGAGCGGAGCGACCGCCGCGACAGGGGAGAGCGCCGCCCGCGCCGCGACGCGCCCCCTCACGACGCGCCGCGCGAAACCGCCGAAGCGCCCGTCGAAACGGCCGAGGTCGCCGCTCCCTCGGCGCCCCCCGCGCGCGAGTTCCGCGACCGGCGCGACGACCGCGGCGGACGGGACCGCGGGCGCGACCGCGACCGCCGCGGCCCGCGTGAGCGCGAAGAGACGGTGATCGGCATGGGCGACCACCTCCCCTCCTTCATCGAGAAGAGCTTCGAGGAGCGCATGGGCGCCTGACGCCCGTGCCTGCGGCGCGCCGATCCGACGCGCCGCCCCTTCGTTCCTGCTGGTCCAAATACTCCCGCCGGAGGCGCGCCGAGCCGAAGGCCCGGAACGGGCCGCAGGCGAAACAAGGACAATCGCGCGGCGCGAGCCGCGCGTCCGCAATGATCGCGCGCCCCTGGGCGCGCGATCAGCCTAGCCGGCTCACCACGACGGTCACTTCGGGCTTCTTGCCCACCTCGTTCTGCGCCGTGTTCCGCACGATGCGCCTGAGCGCCTCGTCGAGCTTCTCCTCGTCCCGGATCGTCTTGCGGTCCGCGCGACCCAGGAACTGCGACAGGTCCTCCTCGAGCACCTCGACAAGCGCCGCCTTCGACTTCCCCTTTTCCGGCAGCCCCATCGTGTCGCACCAGGGATCGCCCAGCGGCTCGTCGTCCTCGTCCACGATGACCGTCACGGTCACATGCCCGTTCAGCGCCATCCGGATGCGGTCCCTGACCACGCCGTCGAGCGCCCCGATCAGCACGCCGCCATCGAGATACGTCCGCCCCGCCTCCTCGTAGGCCGCGATGGTCGGCACTGCCCCGGTGATGTCGAGCATCGTCCCGTTCACCGCGATCGCGCCGGGGATGCCCTTCGCCGCCCCGATCCGCACATGCTCCCGCAGGTGCATGTGCTCGCCATGCATCGGGATCAGGATCCTGGGCTTCATGATCTCGTGCATCAGCTCCAGGTCCGGCCGGTTCGCGTGCCCCGAGACGTGATACCTGCCACCCCGGTCGTCCATCACGTCCACGCCGCGCTCCGAGAAGCTGTTCATGATCCGGATCACGCCCTTCTCGTTGCCCGGGATCGTGCGGGAGGAAAACAGGAACAGATCCCCCTCTTTCATCTCGATGCCCAGGTACTTGCCGCGGCTCAGCTGCGCCGAGGCCGCGCGCCGCTCGCCCTGGCTCCCCGTCACGATCAGCATCAGGTTCTCGCGCGGGATGTTGGCGGCGTCCTCCGCCTCCACCGTCGGCGGGAAGTCGGTGAGAACCCCCGTCTCCGACGCCGCCGCGATCATCCGCTTCATCGCGCGGCCCAAGAGGCAGACCGACCGCCCCGCGGCGCGCCCCGCCTCCGCCAGCGTCTTCACCCGCGCGACGTTGGAGGCGAAGGTGGTCGCCACCACCATGCCCCCCACGCTCTTCACGAGCGCCTCGATCTCGGTCCCCAGCACGGCCTCGGACCGCCCCGGGTTCTGCACGAAGGCGTTGGTGCTGTCGCAGACCAGCGCCTGCACCCCCTCCCCCGCGATCTGGCGATAGAGCGCATCGTCGAAGGGCTCGCCCACCAGAGGCGTGCGGTCCACCTTGAAGTCGGCGGTGTGCACCACCCGCCCCGCCGGCGTGTCGACGACCATCATCGAGCTTTCGGGGATCGAATGCGAGATCGGCGCGAAGCCCACCTTGAACGGCCCGGCCTCGACGACGTCGGGCCAGGCCTCCACCGTCTGGACGACGTCTCCGGACAGCCCCTGCTCCTCCATCTTCATCCGCGCGATATGCGCGGTGAAGCGCCGCGCATAGACAGGCGCCTTGAGCCGCGGCCAGAGATGGCCCACCGCGCCCACATGGTCCTCGTGCGCGTGGGTGATGAAGATCGCGTCGATCCGGTCGCGACAGGCCTCGAGCCAGTCCACGTCCGGCATGATGAGGTCGACGCCCGGCGACGTCTCCATGTCCGGGAACGTGACGCCCAGGTCGAGGACGATCAGCCGTTCCTCGCCCGGTTTCCCCCAGCCGTAGACGTAGCAATTCATCCCCACTTCCCCCGCGCCACCGAGGGGGAGGTAGATCAGCCGTTCGCTGCTCATATGCTGCCGTTGTCCTTGTTGTAGCGGTGGATGACGGTCAGGCCGTGCATCGTGAGGTCGTCTTCGATGCTGTCAAATAGCACGTCGCCCTGCGAGAACAACGGCGCAAGCCCGCCCGTCCCGATGATCCGCATGGGCCGGCCGTATTCCTCCTTGATCCGCTCGCAGATGCCGCGCACCAGCCCGATGTAGCCCCAGAACACGCCCGACTGCATGCAGGCGACCGTGTTCGTGCCGATCACCTTCGCGGGTTTCGTCACGTCCACATGCGGCAGCGCCGCCGCCGCCTGGTGCAGCGCCTCGAGGCTGAGGTTCACCCCCGGCGCGATCACGCCGCCCACGTAGGCGCCATCCACCGCCGTCACGTCGAAGGTCGTGGCGGTGCCGAAGTCCACCACGATCAGGTCGCCCCCGTGCCGGTCGTAGGCGCCTGTGGTGTTCACCAGCCGGTCCGGCCCGACGTTCGTTCCCGGGTCCACGCGCGGCGCGGCGGGCAGAAGGCACTCGGGCTTGCCGACCACCAGAGGCCGCGTGTTGAAGTAGCGGTCGGCCAGGACGCGCAGGTTGAACACCACGCGGGGCACGGTGGAGGAGATGATGACCTCGCGCACGTCCATCGGAATGCCCCGGTGCGCCATCAGCGCCGACAGCCAGACGAAGTATTGGTCCGCCGTCCGCTGCCATTCGGTCGAGGTGCGGAAGGTCCCGAGGAACCGCTCCCCGTCCCAGACCGCGAAGACGGTGTTGGTGTTGCCGCAGTCGATGCAGAGGAGCATATCGCCCTTCCTAGAAGTAGACGTCCGCGGCCGGAATCACCCGCCGCCCCGCGCCCGTGATGAGGACGAGGTTGCCCCCCTCGTCGATCGTGTCGAAGAGCCCGGTGATCTCCTCCTTCGAGGTCCGGGCCGTGATGATCTCGCCCAGTTTCGCCGCGCGCTGGAGCCAGTCCTCCCGCACCGCGTCGAAGCCCAGCCGCTCGAGGATGCCCTCCTGCGTGGCGAAGTGCCCCGCGAGCATGCACAGGAATTCCTCCGGGTCCACGAGCTCTCCGTGATCCGCAAGGCAGACGGGTGGAAACCCTGCGTCGCCCTCGATCTCCGGCTTCGCCGCGAGGTTCACCCCGATCCCGATGGCGAGCCAGTCCACCGTCTTCCCCTGCCCTGTGCTCTCCAGAAGGATTCCCGCGACCTTGCCCCCCGCCAAGAGCACGTCGTTCGGCCACTTGAGCGCCAGCGCGGCGTCGCGCACATACATGGCGAGCGTGGCATAAAGCGCGTTGGCCGCCACGAAGGACCTCAGCGCCGCCCAGGTCGGATGGCCGCCGGGGCGCATTACCAGCGTGGCCGCGAAGTTTCCCGCGGGCATCTCCCACCGCCGCCCCCGCCGCCCGCGCGCGGCGGTCTGGCGGTGGGCCATGATCCAGGTCGGCTTGTGGAGGTTCGGCGCGAGCCGCGCGGCCTCGGCGTTGGTGCTGTCGACCGCATCGAGGACGATGCGGTCGTAGCCGTCCGGCCAGCGGTCAGTTGACAAGGGTCGCCGCCGCGGCGGCCGCAGACCCTTCGATCCCGAAGAGGTTGACGACCCCCACCACCATGATCGCCGCCGACGCGATGAGCATCGCCCAGAGCACGGGCGATCCCCCCGCGACCGCCCCGTCGCGGTCCTCTCCGAAGTACATGTAGTAGACGATGCGCAGGTAGTAAAACGCCCCGATGACCGAGGCGATCACCCCCGCCACCGCAAGCCAGGCCAGACCGCCCTGCACCGCCGCCAGAAGAACGTAGTACTTCGCGAAGAAGCCGAGCAGCGGCGGGACGCCCGCCAGGCTGAACAGCAGGACCAGCATCGCCATCGCCCGCGTCGGGTCGCGGCGCGCGAACATGTGGAGGCTCAGGATGTCCGTCACCGGCTCCCCGTCCTTCTCCATCGACAGGATGAAGGCGAAGGTGCCGACGCTCATCACGATATAGATCGCCATGTAGATCAGCATCGCCTGTATGCCGAAGGCCGTGCCCGCCGCCAGCCCCATCAGCGCGTAGCCCATGTGGGCGATCGACGAATAGGCCATCAGCCGCTTGATGTTGCGCTGCCCGATCCCGGCGATGGCACCAAGGAACATCGACAGCACCGACAGGAGCGCCACGATCTGCCGCCAGTCCTCCACCACGCCGCCGAACCCGTCGAAGACGAGCCGGGCAAAGAGCGCGATCGCCGCGACCTTCGGCGCGGTGGCGAGGAAGGCGGTCACCGGGGTCGGCGCGCCTTCGTAGACGTCGGGCGTCCACATGTGGAACGGCACGGCCGAGACCTTGAAGGCGAGCCCGGTGATCAGGAACACGAGCCCGAAGAGAAGCCCGAGAGAGATCTCGCCGTCCTGCACAACGCTGAAGATGCCCTCGAACGTCGTCGTCCCGGCATAGCCGTAGGTCAGCGACGCGCCGTAGAGCAGCATCCCCGAGGACAGCGCGCCGAGGATGAAGTACTTGAGCCCCGCCTCCGTCGACCGCGCCGAATCCCGCCGGATCGAGGCGATGACGTAAAGCGCCAGCGACTGGAGCTCGAGCCCCATGTAGAGCGTCATGAGGTCCCCGGCCGAGACCATGACCATCATGCCGACGACCGACAGCGCCACGAGGATCGGGTATTCGAACCGCAGGATGCCCCGCCGCGACATGTACTCCTCGCTCATCAGGAGAACGGCGGCGGCCGAGAACAGGATCATCACCTTGGCGAAGCGCGAGAAGGCGTCGTCGATGAACATGCCGCCGAAGGCGCGGGTGCTTCCCCCGCCGCCGAAGCCGACCATGACCCCGATCAGCACGAAGACCCCCGACGTCACCCAGACGATGAGAGGCGCCGCCTTGTCCTTCGAAGTGTAGACCCCGAACATCAGTGCCGCCATCGCATAGACGGCCAGCAGGATCTCGGGCAGGACGGCGGAAAGATCGGCCGAGGTCATGGGATCATTCTCCCTTCGCCGCGAAGCGCGAGGTGTCGGCCTCGAGAAGCGCGGTGTCGTAGGTCTGGATCAGGGCGCTCACCGAGGGCCCGATGATGTCGGTGACGAGGCTCGGGTAGACGCCGAGAAGCAGGGTCATCGCGATGAGCGGCGCGAAGATCGCGCGCTCGCGCCGCGTCATGTCGGTGATCGACTTCAGGCTCTCCTTGATGAGATCACCGAAGACCACCCGGCGGTAAAGCCAGAGCGCATAGCCCGCCGACAGGATCACCCCCGTCGCCGCCACCGCCGCGACCCAGGTGTTGGCCTGGAACATGCCCATCAGCGTCAGGAACTCGCCCACGAAGCCGCTCGTCCCGGGAAGGCCCACGTTCGCCATGGTGAAGAGCATGAACACCAGCGCATAGGCCGGCATCCGGTTCACGAGGCCCCCGTAGGCGTCGATCTCGCGCGTGTGCATCCGGTCGTAGATCACGCCGACGCACAGGAACAGCGCGCCCGAGATGAAGCCGTGGCTGATCATCTGGAAGATCGCGCCGTCGATGCCCTGCTGGTTCACCGCGAAGATGCCCGCCGTCACGAAGCCCATGTGGGCCACCGACGAATAGGCGATGAGCTTCTTCATGTCCCGCTGCGCCAGCGCCACGAGGCTCGTGTAGACGATGGCGATGGCGCTCAGCCACAGCACCAGCGGCGCCAGCAGATCGGAGGCCACCGGGAACATCGGGAGAGAGAACCGCAGGAACCCGTAGCCACCCATCTTCAGCAGGATCGCCGCCAGCACCACCGACCCCGCCGTCGGTGCCTGCACGTGCGCGTCGGGCAGCCAGGTGTGCACCGGCCACATCGGCATCTTCACCGCGAAGGAGGCGAAGAACGCGAGCCACAGCAGCGTCTGGAGACCGCCCACCACCTGCAACCCGCCCACGGACAGCGTCTCCGACCCGAAGCGGTGGTTCAGAAGCTGCGTGATGTCGGTGGTGCCCGCATCCACATACATCGCGATCATCGCGACGAGCATCAGGACCGACCCGAGGAAGGTGTAGAGGAAGAACTTGAACGAGGCGTAGATGCGCTCCTTCCCGCCCCAGATCCCGATGATCAGGAACATCGGGATCAGACCCGCCTCGAAGAACAGGTAGAACAGCACGAGGTCGAGCGCGACGAAGACGCCGATCATCAGCCCCTCGAGCACGAGGAGGGCGATCATGTATTCCTTCACCCGGTGCGTCACCTCCCAGGCCGAGGCGATGACGAGCGGCATGAGGAACGTGGTCAGCATGACGAACAGGACCGAGATGCCGTCCACGCCCACCTTGTAGGTGAGCCCCAGGATCCAGGGCCGCTCCTCCACGAACTGGAAGCCCGTGTCGTTCGGATCGAACCCCGCGATCAGGAAGATCGAGACGAGGAAGGTGGCCGAGGTCGCGATCAGCGCGAGCCACTTGGCGTTCCGTTGCGCCGCCGCGTCGTCGCCGCGCAGGAAGAAGGCGAGGATCAGCGCCGCGACGATCGGCAGGAAGGTGATGATCGAGATGAGGTTGTCCATCACTGGGCCCCCCCGGCGATGCTCATCCAGGTGATGAGGACGGCGATCCCCACGACCATGGCGAAGGCATAGGTGAAGATGTAGCCCGACTGCGCCCTGCCCGCGAGGCGGGTGAAGAACGGCACGATCCCCATGGCGACCCCGTTGATCGCCCCGTCGATGGTGCCTCCGTCCCCCCGCTTCCACAGGAACCCGCCCAGCCACAGCGCGGGCCGCACGAAGAGGAAGTCGTAGATCTCGTCGAAGTACCACTTGTTCAGCAGGAACAGGTACAGCGGCCGCTGGTTCTGCGCCAGCCGGCGCGGGATGTCGGGGCTGCGGATGTAGAAGACCCAGGCCGTGACGAACCCGATCAGCATGGCGACGAAGGGCGAGGCCTTAACCCACTTCGGCACCTCGTGCGCGGCGTCGAGCACGGTGTTGTCCGGCGCGATGTAGAGCGCACCCTGCCCCGGCTGCCCGGTGAAGACGTAGTGGTGCCCGCCGTCCGCCGCCGCCTCGCCATGACCCTCGGCCGGAGCCGCAGCGCCATGCGCGTCCGCCGCCTCTCCGTGGTCCGCCGCCTCGCCGTGTCCGGCCTCGTCTCCATGCGCCCCCGCCTCGGCATAGGGAATGCCGAAGAAGCGGCCCACTTCGTTCGCGTGGCCGAAGAAGTCCTTGTGCCAGACCATGCCCGCGAAGACCGCGCCGATGGCGAGCACGCCCAGCGGGATCAGCATCGTCTTCGGGCTCTCGTGCGCATGGTCATGCGTGTGGTGGTCGCCCCGCGGCACTCCGAAGAAGGTCAGAAAGATCAGCCGCCACGAGTAGAACGACGTGAACAGCGCCGACAGCACCAGCACCCAGAAGGCGAACATCGCAGCCGTGGTGCCGCCCGCGAAGGCGCTTTCGATGATCGCATCCTTCGACAGGAAGCCCGCGAAGCCGATGTAGGTCAGCGGGATGCCGACGCCCGTGATCGCCAGCGTCCCGATCAGCATGGCGTAGAACGTATACGGGATCTTGTGGCGCAGCCCCCCGTAGTTCCGCATGTCCTGCTCGTGGTGCATCGCATGGATGACCGACCCCGCGCCAAGGAACAGCATCGCCTTGAAGAAGGCGTGGGTGAACAGGTGGAACATCGCCGCCGAATAGACGCCCACGCCGGCGGCCACGAACATGTAGCCCAGCTGCGAGCAGGTCGAATACGCGATCACCCGCTTGATGTCGTTCTGAACGAGACCCACGGTCGCCGCGAAGAAGGCCGTGCAGGCGCCGATGAAGACGATGAAGGTCGTGGTGTTCGGCGCGAACTCCATGATGGGCGACATCCGGCAGACGAGGAACACCCCCGCTGTCACCATCGTCGCCGCGTGGATCAGCGCCGACACCGGCGTCGGCCCCTCCATCGCGTCGGGCAGCCAGGTGTGCAGGAAAAGCTGCGCCGATTTCCCCATCGCGCCGATGAAGAGGAGGAAGGCCACCAGCTCGGCCGCGTTCCAGCTCGTCCAGAGGAAGCTGATCTCCGTCTCCGCGATCTGCGGGGCGGCGGCGAAGATGTCCGAGAAGTTGATGGAATCGACGAGGAAGAACACCGCGAAGATGCCGAGCGCGAGCCCGAAGTCCCCCACCCGGTTCACGATGAACGCCTTCATCGCCGCGGCGTTCGCCGTGGGCTTGCGGTAGTAGAACCCGATCAGGAGATAGGAGGCGAGGCCCACGCCTTCCCAGCCGAAGAACAGCTGCACGAGGTTGTCTGCCGTCACCAGCATCAGCATCGCGAAGGTGAAGAACGACAGGTAGGCGAAGAAGCGCGGCCGGTAGCTTTCGCCATGCCGGAAGTTGTCGTCATGCGCCATGTAGCCGAAGCTGTAGAGGTGCACGAGCGCCGAGACGGTGGTGATCACGATCAGCATGATCGCCGTCAGCCGGTCGAGCCGGATGGCCCAGTCGGTTGCAAGGCTGCCGCTCTCGATCCAGCGCAGGATCGGGATCTGCTGCGTGATCCCGTCGAAGTTGAGGAACACGATCCACGACAGGAGGCACGACAGGAACAGGAGGCCCGTGGCCGTCCACTGCGCCGCCGCCTCGCCGATGACCTTCCAGCCGAACCCGCAGATCAGCGCGCCCACGAGCGGCGCGAAGAGGATGATCGTCTCCACTGGTTCAGCCCTTCATCACGTTGACGTCTTCGACGTCGATGGTCCCGCGGTTGCGGAAGAAGCAGACGAGGATGGCGAGCCCGATCGCGGCCTCCGCCGCCGCGACGGTCAGGACGAACAGCGTGAACACCTGCCCCACGAGGTCGCCGAGGAAGGCCGAGAAGGCGACGAGGTTGATGTTGACGGCGAGCAGCATGATCTCGATCGACATCAGGATGATGATCACGTTCTTCCGGTTCAGGAAGATCCCGAAGATCCCGATGACGAAGAGCGTCGCCGCCACCGTCAGGTAATGTTCCAGTCCCACCATCTCTCGTTCCCTTCGGGTCTCTCGCCCGTCTTGTCCGTCTCGCGGACGGCGGGGTGAACCCCGCCCTACCGCCATGTCCCCGCCCCGGCCCTGAGCCGGGGCCTCCCCCGCACCCCCCTCCGGTCCGCCCGGACCGCGGGGCCCCGGGTCAAGCCCGGGGCGGGGTCACCAACCTTAAAGCCCCTGCCCCGGCTTCACGTCCTTCAGCTCCATCGCCTTGGCCGGATCGCGGTACATCTGCGCCAGCACGTTCTGCCGCTTGATCCCCTCGCGGTGGCGCAGCGTCAGCACGATCGCCCCGATCATGGCGACCAGCAGGATCAGCCCCGCGATCTGGAACAGGAGGATGTACCGGTCGTAGACCAGAAGCCCCAGCGCCTGCGTGTTGTGGATCTCGGTCACGTCCGGCGTCAGCGCGCCCCGCATGGCCAGCGCCTCCTCCGAGAATTCCCAGACCCCGAACACGATGGCGAGCTGCATGAGGATCACCACCGCCATGAGGAGCGCGAGCGGCATGTATTTCGACATCTCGGCCTTGAGCGCGGTGAAGTCCACGTCGAGCATCATGACGACGAACAGGAACAGCACGGCCACCGCGCCGACGTAGACGATGACCAGCAGCATCGCCACGAACTCGGCGCCCAGGATCACGAAGAGCCCCGCCGCCGACAGGAACGACAGGATCAGCCACAGGACCGAGTGCACCGGGTTCCGCGCGATCACGGTGAAGAGCGCGCCCGCGATCGTCGGGATCGCGAAGAGGTAGAAGGCGAAATCAACGGGCGTCATTCGGTCCCCTCGTCCTGTTCCATGACCTCGCGGGCAAGCTCCATGGCCTTCGTCATCGCCGGGATGCCGCCGAAGACGCCGACGAGCGCGATGGTCTCCGCGATCTCCTGCTTGGTGGCCCCCGCCTCCAGCGCGTGCCGCACCGTCAGCCGGATCTGCGCCTCCGCCTGCGCGCCGAGGATCGTGAGCGCCCCCAGCGTGAGAAGGAGCTTCGTCTTGGCGTCCAGCCCCTCGGGGTTGAAGGTGCGCCCCATGAACGTCTCCATGACGTCCTTCGGCATCGTCGGGATCAGCGCCTCGAACCCCTTGGGCGTGAAATGCTCGAGCGCAGGGTTCATGGCCTTCGCCCACTGCTGGCCAAGCGCCATCATCTCCGCGAAGGGGTTGCGGGCGTCACTCATCCAACTTCGCCTTTGAGTCGGACAAACCGTCGAAACGAGCCTCTAGTGCTCTAAGGCGCTCTTCAGTCTCCTCAAGGTCGCTGCGCAGAGACCCAATTTCACCGAGAGCCGCATCAAGCTGCTTCTCAAGCTTCTTATAGTAGATGTCCCAAGTCATCTGTATGGCGCGTCCAGTTCGAGGTTCCGGGCGATCTCCGCCTCCCACCGCTCGCCGTTCGCGAGAAGCCGCTCCTTGGTGTAGAACAGCTCCTCCCGCGTCTCGGTCGAGAACTCGAAGTTCGGGCCCTCCACGATGGCGTCCACCGGGCAAGCTTCCTGGCAGAAGCCGCAGTAGATGCACTTCGTCATGTCGATGTCGTAGCGCGTCGTCCGGCGCGACCCGTCCTCGCGCGGCTCGGCGTCGATGGTGATGGCCTGCGCCGGGCAGATCGCCTCGCAGAGCTTGCAGGCGATGCACCGCTCCTCGCCGTTCGGATAGCGGCGGAGCGCGTGCTCGCCCCGGAAGCGGGGCGACAGCGGCCCCTTCTCGTGCGGGTAGTTCAGCGTGGCCTTCGGCGCGAAGAAGTAGCGGAAGCCCAGCTTGAACCCCTTCAGGAAGTCCACGAGCAGGAAGTACTTGCCCGCCCTGTTCCAGTCAATCGCGGTCATCTCGTCACCTCCGTCGCAACGAACCCGGTGCTCATGGCTGCATCCCCCGCGCGATCTCCGCCAGCTCCGCGCGCTTCTCCGGCGGAAGGCTGCCCGAGATCTGCGCCATCGCCTCCTCCACCAGCTCCGGCGGGACTTCGCCGGGGATGTTCCAGCAGGTCATCGCCTCCTCTGCCGCCAGCAGAACGGCCGCGTCCTGCGGATCGCGGTTCTCGGGCGAGGTCATGGCAAGGTTGGCGGCGGCCGCGACATACATCTGCGCCGCCTCCAGCCAACGCTGCGTCGGATCGAGTTCGCCCAGCAACTCGGCCTTCAGAGCCCGGATAGCCGCCCCCTCGCGCATCGAGGTGGCATCGAGGAACCGGTCCTCGACCGTCATGCAATCGGCCAGCGCCGCACACGGAAGCCCGGCGAGCAGCGCGACGAGAGCTACGGAGCGCACCATGCCCTACACCCCCACCGTCCAGCGCGCCCAGAAGCCGCCGAACAACTCGAAATGCGCGAGGAACGCCACGATAACCACCCAGGCGAGGCTCAGCGGCAGGAACACCTTCCAGCCGATCCGCATGAGCTGGTCGTAGCGGTAGCGCGGCACGACGGCCTTCACCATCGCGATGAGGAAGAAGAAGAACGCCATCTTGGCGACCATCCAGAGCGCGCCGTCCGGCAGCCCCGGGATGGGCGAGAGCCAGCCGCCGAAGAACAGAAGGCTCATCAGCGCGCACATCAGGAAGATCGAGATGTATTCGCCCGCCATGAACAGCAGGAACGGGGTCGACGAATACTCGACCTGATACCCCGCCACGAGTTCGGACTCCGCCTCCGGCAGGTCGAAGGGCGGCCGGTTCGTCTCGGCCAGAGCCGAGATGAAGAACAGCGCCACCATCGGCAGGTGCGGCAGCCAGTACCAGCCCAGAAGCCCCCAGCCCGTGTCCTGCGCCCGCACGATGTCGCCGAAGTTCATGGACCCCGTCGACAGGATCACCCCGATGATGATGAGGCCGATCGAGACCTCGTAGGAGATCATCTGAGCGGCCGACCGGAGGCTCCCGAGGAACGGGTACTTCGAGTTCGAGGCCCACCCCCCCATGATCACGCCGTAGACATGGAGCGAGGAGATGGCGAAGACATAGAGGATCGCCACGTTGATGTCGGCCAGAACCCATGTCTCGTTGAACGGGATCACTGCCCAGGCGATCATCGCCAGCACGAAGGACAGCATGGGGGCGAGCATGAACACCGTGCGGTCCGCGCCCGCCGGGATCACGATCTCCTTCACCACGTACTTGAGCGCATCCGCCACCGTCTGGAGAAGCCCGAAGGCCCCCACCACGTTGGGCCCCCTGCGCATCTGCACCGCGGCCCAGATCTTCCGGTCCCCGTAGACGAGGAACAGGAGAGAGATCATCACGAAGCCGATGACCAGCAGCACCTGCGCCGCGATGATCAGCGCCATGCCGCCCGGGGTTGTCAGAAACTCAGCCATGCGTCCTCACGCCGTGGGTATCCCGTTTTCCGCGCAGGCGGCCACCTTCGTCTCGGCGTCGATGGTCCGCAGCCCTGCGGGGATCGCGGGCGAGATGGTGTAAACCGCATCCGCCCGCCAGACGCCACCCTCTTCCGAGAGGGCTGTGCTCACATGTCGCGCGAAGGCGTAGCCGCGCGTCAGCGCGTAGCCCGCGGCAAGGCAGTCGGCATGGTCCCGCGCGGCCCGCGCGCCCCCCGCCACCGCCGCGTCGGCCCGGATGTTCACGAGATCGCCGTCCAGCAGGATCGTCTCGTGGCCGAGGTAGACCGGCACGGGCACCCGCTCCGGCCCGGCTCCTCCCCCGCATCCCGCCATCGCCAGCATCCCCATGAGCCCGAGCCCCCGCGCCACCGTCACTCGGCCGCGAGCTTCGCGGACCGGCGCGCCGCCGCGTTCCGCGAAAGCTCCGCCATCAGCGCCGAGGCCCGCGCGATCGGGTTGCCGAGGTAATGGTCCCCGCCGCCAGTCACGAACGGCCCGGTGGCGAGCTTGCCCAGAGGCAGCGCCTCGCCCTCGTTCTCCGGCACCATGTCGACCATCTCCAGATGCGGGACCGCCCGGACGAGCGCGCGCCGCAGCTCCGCCAGCGTGTTCCAGGGCTGCGTCGCCCCCGCCTCCGCCGACACCGCGCGCAGGATCGCCCAGTTCTCCTTGGCCTCGCCCGGCGGGAATCCCGCGCGCAAGGCAAGCTGCGGACGGCCTTCCGTATTGACGAAGAGGCCCGGCTCCTCGGTATAGGCCGCCCCCGGCAGGATGATGTCTGCGCGATGGGCGCCCCGGTCGCCGTGATGCCCCTGGTAGATCACCATCGGCCCGCCCGCGATCTCGATCTCGTCCGCGCCGAGGTTCCAGACCACGTCGGCGTCTTCCAGCGCCGCGCCGATCCCGCCCTCCGTCACCGCGCCCACGTCCATCGCACCCACGCGGGCCGCCGCCTGATGCAGCACCAGAAGCCCGCAGTCGCCGAGTTCCGCGATCCGCTGGGCATGCGCCAGCACCGCCTCCCCGTCCGTCCCGCGCAACGCCGCCTGACCGACGATCACGATCCCCGGCGTGCCGGTCCTGTTCGCCAGGTCCGCCTCCAGCATGCTGGCCAGCGCCGACCGGTCCGTGGCGAGGTGGTAGTAGTCGTAGGTCAGGTCCACCGCCTCGCCCACCAGCGCCACATCCGCGCCGTTGATCCAGGCCTTGCGGATTCGGGCGTTCAGCACCGGCGCCTCGCCCCGCGGGTTGGTCCCGATGAGGAGGATGCGCTTCGCCGCGTCGATGTCCTCGATCCGCGCCGTGCCCACATAGGCCGCGCGATTGCCCGCCGGCAGCTTTGCCCCGTCCGTCCGGCATTCCACCGCACCACCCAGCCCCTCGACCAGGTGCTTGAGCGCGAAGGCCGCCTCGACGGGGGCGAGGTCCCCCACGAGCCCCGCCACCTTCCGCGCGCCCTTGAGCGCCGCGCCCGCCGCCGCCAGCGCCTCGCCCCAGGTGGCGACGCGCAGCTTGCCGTTCTCGCGGATGTAGGGCCGGTCGAGCCGCTGCCGCTTCAGCCCGTCCCAGATGTAGCGGGACCGGTCGGCCAGCCACTCCTCGTTCACCCCGTCATTGTTGCGCGGCAGGATGCGCATGACTTCCCGCCCCTTCGTGTCAACACGGATGTTCGACCCGAGCGCGTCCATCACGTCGATCGTCTCGGTCTTGGTGAGCTCCCAGGGCCGCGCCGTGAAGGCATAGGGCTTGTTCGTCAGCGCCCCCACCGGGCAGAGGTCCACGATGTTGCCCTGCATCTCGGATTCCAGCGTGGCTCCGAGATACGAGGTAATCTCCGCATCCTCGCCGCGCCCGGTCTGACCCATCTCGGGCATCCCCGCGACCTCGGTGATGAAGCGCACGCAGCGCGTGCAGCTGATGCAGCGCGTCATGTGCGTCTCGACGAGCGGCCCGAGGTTCAGGTCGTCGACCGCGCGCTTCGGCTCGCGGTAGCGCGAGAAGTCCACGCCATAGGCCATCGCCTGGTCCTGGAGGTCGCACTCGCCGCCCTGGTCGCAGATCGGGCAGTCGAGCGGGTGGTTGATGAGGAGGAACTCCATCACCCCCTCCCGCGCCTTCTTCACCATGGGCGACTTCGTCTTGACGACGGGCGGCGCGCCGTCCGGCCCGGGGCGCAGGTCGCGCACCTGCATGGCGCAGGAGGCGGCGGGCTTCGGCGGGCCGCCCACGACCTCGACAAGGCACATCCGGCAGTTGCCCGCGATCGACAGCCGTTCGTGGTAGCAGAAGCGCGGGATCTCGACGCCCGCGACCTCGCAGGCCTGGATCAGCGTCATCGCCGGGTCGACCTCGACCGCGATGTCGTCGATGATGATCTTTCTCAAGTCAGCCATTCGGTCATCCTTCCGGGCCGCACCGGCCCGACTTCCTCATTCCGCCGCGACACCGCACTGCCGCTCGCGCCAGAGCGTCGCCTGCTCCAGCCATTTCCACCCGAAGGCATGGTCGCTGTCGCCGTGCGCCTTCAGATGCTCCAGCCGCTCCAGCCCCTCTTCCAGCGTCGGGCGGTGCCCCTCGGGCACCCACCACATCACGAAGTGCATGGATCCGAGCACCTCGAACCACTCCGCCCGCCGCTCGTAGAACTGCCGGTGCACCGTGTTCCAGACGAAATTCTCCAGCGTCTCGACGCTCTCCCACACCGTCAGGTTCGACACGAAGCGCGGATCGCCGCCGATCTTGGCGTCCGTGTTCCCCGTCCCGGGCTCGCCCGAGCCCTCCATCATCCAGACGAAGCCGGGCATCCGCTTGCCCATCCCGTTCACCCGGTCGAGCGCCGCCATGAACTCCGCCACGCGCGGATCGTCCGTCTCGGCCACCAGTCGCCCGATGTTGAGCTCCGCCAGATGCATCACGCCCGCCCCATGCACCGCGCCTGCAACAGCGCACCGTTCGTCGTCCAGGTCACCGCCCAGTCCCGCGTGGCGGGATCGATCGTCCAGTCGGCCTGCGAGGTGCCGAAGGTGTTCAGGCAATACCGCGTCACCGGGAACCGCGCGCTTTCGCGGAAGGCGTCGAGCTCCACGGTCGGCTGCGCTGGCACCGTCACGATGAGATCGCGCGGATCCTCTCCCTTCGCCACCGTCGCGCGATAGGGCAGCCCCTCGCCGCCGCCGCCGAAGCCGAAGGCCGCGCCGATGCCCCCGAAAGCGTTCGACAGCCAGCCGCACCCCGCCAGGGGGAGCGTCAGGGCCACCACCAGCGCCACCCGGGCCATCCTCACTCCGCCGCCACCGCGCTGACGCGGCCCGTGCGCTTCGCCGCGATCCGGTCCTCGATCTCGCCCCGGAAGTGGCGGATCAGCCCCTGGATCGGCCAGGCCGCCGCATCGCCGAGCGCGCAGATCGTATGCCCCTCCACCTGCTTGGTGACGTCAAGGAGCATGTCGATCTCCTCGACCTCCGCCTCGCCCTTCACGAGCCGGTCCATGACCCGCATCATCCAGCCCGTGCCTTCGCGGCAGGGCGTGCACTGGCCGCAGCTCTCGTGCTTGTAGAACTTCGACAGCCGCCAGATCGCCTTGATGATGTCGGTCGACTGGTCCATCACGATCACCGCTGCGGTGCCGAGGCCCGACCGCTGCTCCCTCAGCCAGTCGAAATCCATGATCCCCTCGCGGATCGTCTCGGCCGGCAGACAGGGCACCGAAGACCCGCCCGGGATCACCGCCTTGAGGTTCGACCACCCGCCCCGGATGCCGCCGCAATGCCGGTCGATGAGCTCCTCGAACGGGATCGACATGGCCTCTTCCACGACGCAAGGGTTGTTCACATGCCCCGAGATCGCGAAGAGCTTGGTCCCGGCGTTATTGGGCCGCCCGAAGCCCGAGAACCACGAGGCCCCGCGCCGCAGGATCGTCGGCACCACGGCGATCGATTCCACGTTGTTCACCGTGGTGGGACACCCCCAGAGGCCCGACCCCGCCGGGAACGGCGGCTTCATCCGCGGCATCCCCTTCTTGCCCTCGAGGCTTTCCAGAAGCGCCGTCTCCTCGCCGCAGATGTAGGCCCCTGCGCCGTGGTGGAGGTAGAGATCGAAGTCCCAGCCGCTTCCGGCCGCGTTCGGCCCCAGAAGCCCCGCGTCATAGGCCTCGTCGATGGCCGCCTGCAGCGCCTCGCGCTCGCGGATGTATTCGCCCCGGATGTAGATGTAGCAGGCGTGCGCCCCCATAGCGAAACTCGCGATCAGGCAGCCCTCGACCAGCGTGTGCGGGTCGTGGCGCATGATCTCGCGGTCCTTGCAGGTGCCGGGCTCGGATTCGTCGGCGTTGACGACAAGGTAGGAGGGGCGCCCGTCCGTCTCCTTCGGCATGAAGGACCACTTGAGGCCCGTAGGGAAGCCAGCGCCGCCCCGGCCGCGAAGCCCCGACGCCTTCATCTCCTCCACGATCCAGTCCCGCCCCTTCGCGATCAGGGCCGCCGTCCCGTCCCAATGCCCGCGGGTCCTGGCCCCCGCGAGGCTCCGGTCGTGCATCCCGTAGATGTTCGTGAAGATGCGGTCTTCGTCCTTGAGCATACCTGTTCCTCAGTCGTCCCGGCGCTTGCGCCAGATCTGGAATGTCACGATCATCGCCCACAGGAAGCCGGCGAGCGCGAGAAAGTCGAACAGGAAGGCGTAGCGCGCCTCGAGCCCGATCTCGCCGCCCACCCACTGCGCGACCATCCACAGCACCATCGTCGCGGCGATGACGACCGCAACGAGGCGCCCCTGCCGCGCCTCCTGCCTCTCGCGTTCCGGATCGTGCGTCATTGCACCACCATGCCCGCTCCGCGCCCGGATGCGCGACGGGTCTCCATCCTTCCGGACGGCACGGGGCCGTCCTCCACACCCAGGCCCCTCCTGCGGAGGTCGCCTTCGGCCCGAACGGTTCCCGGTCGTTCTTCTGGGCCTCGCCCCGGACAGACCTGCCCGGAACTGCTATCTCAGACCGACGTCAGTAGACGTCGCCGTCGTCCACGCGCTGCGAGAACTCCGTCTCGCCGCCCGCCGCAAGGATCTTCGCCTGCGCGATCCAGCCGTCGCGGCTGGCCCGGCCCTTGAAGCCTTCGATGTTGTCGTCGACCCAGGCCACCTCGGCGGGCGTCCAGGCTGCGATCTGGTCGTAGTGGTAGAAGCCCATGCCGTGCAGCATGGCCTCGAGCTTCGGGCCCACGCCCTTGATCTTCTTGAGATCGTCCGCCGTCCCGCGCGGCGCCGACAGCGTCGCGGGCTTGCTGGCGCCGACCGGGGCCGACATCACGGGCGCCGGGGCCGCAGCGGGAGCCGCCGCGGGTGCGGGTGCGGGCGCCGCCGCGCGATGCACCGCCGCGCTCACCGGCGCCTCGGGCTTGCGGTGGAACGCGAACAGCAGGAAGGTCGCCACCACGGCGGCCAGGACGATCGCAAGGAACGCCGCGGGCGAGAAGGCGTAGCCGCCCACCACCATCAGCATCAGGAAGGCGACGAAGGCGATCGCCCCCGCCAGCGCTCCGACCAGCGTCATGGACCCTTGGGTCTGTTTCGTCATCATTCATTCTCCAGGTCATCGAGAGTGTTGGGTCACCCCGACCTTGCTTTTAGCGCGTCAGCGCCCGTCTGTCTCGCCCTTCCGGGCCAGCGCCTTCGCCTGATCCACCCACCCGTCCCTCACCGCGCGGCCCCGGAACGCGCCCAGGTTCTCGTCCACCCAGGCAATGTCCGACTCGGTCCAGGCCGCGATCTGGTCGTAATGGAAATAGCCCAGCGAATTCAGCAGCTTCTCGGCCTTCGGCCCCACGCCCTTCAGCTTGGTCAGGTCGTCCGCCCCCTCGGGTCTCGGCACCGTGAGCGTGCCGGGCTTCGTCCCTGTGGTTTCGGGCATCACGCTGCCCTCGGCGGGGCGGCCCTTCTTCTCGGCCTCGGAGGGGACGGGCGTCGGGATCGGCGGCGTGAACTCGGGCGGCGTCTCCGGTTCGCCCGACCGCCGCCACGGCGCGCGCAGCGGCACCTCGGTCCCGTCGATCCGCTTCACGGTGTCGCCGATCGACAGCGCCAGCGCAACCGACCCGTTGTGCGCCTCGCCCGCCCTGTCCTTCAGGCTCGTGAGACCCGCCTTCGGCTCCGAAGCGAACCGCCCATTCTGCGGCCCGGGCACGGGAACCCCGCCCGCGGCGAGTTCGTCGATGATCTCGCCCATCCGCGCCGCGGTCAGATCCTCGTAGTAATCCTTCCCGATCTGCGCCATCGGCGCGTTCGCGCAGGCGCCGAGGCATTCCACCTCTTCCCAGGAGAACTTCCCGTCGGCCGACAGCTGATGCGCCCTGGGCGAGATCTTGGCCTTGCAGACCGCGATCAGGTCCTCCGCCCCGCAGATCATGCAGGACGTCGTCCCGCAGACCTGGATATGCGCAACGCTGCCAACGGGTTGCAGCTGGAACATGAAGTAAAAGGTCGCCACCTCCAGCGCCCGGATATAGGCCATCCCCAGCATGTCGGCCACATGCTCGATCGCGGGCCGCGTGAGCCACCCCTCCTGCTCCTGCGCGCGCCACAGGAGCGGGATGATCGCGGACGCCTGCCTGCCTTCCGGGTACTTCGAGATCTGCGCCTCGGCCCAGGCCCGGTTCTCGGGCGTGAAGGCGAATGACGCGGGCTGGTCGTGGTAGAGACGGCGGAGCATCAGTATCCCTCGTTGATATCGCGGCGCAACGCATCGGAGCGTTCGGCCTGCCCACGGCGGTCGGTCAGGAGGCGGCAGCCCACGGTCATGCCCTGCGGACCCCCGTCGTGAAGAGGTTGTGGCGCAGGAATGCGGGATCCCGACCGCGCGCCTCGCGATAGCCCTTCATGAACACACGGGACCAGTCGCTTGCCGCTTCCTTCCGCCACTGCTTGTAAATGAAAGAACGCGCCCATAGGCCGGCAGGAGACAGCTTGTGCTTGTCGCAAAAGTGCCGCGCCGATGCACCGAAGATCCATGTGCGTTCGCTCGCGCTGTCGTTTTCTTGCCTCACCGAACGCCCGTCGGCATGCTTTGAGATCCCCGGAATATGAGCAAGCCTGAAGCCCCGCCTCGTGAGCCGCGCACAAAGATCCGTGTCCTCGAAATAGAGGAAGAAATCGTCATCGAAGCCGCCGACCTCCTTGAACGCCGTGCGGCGAACCAGAAGGAATGCGCCCGTGATGTAGGTGCCAAGGGTCACCCTCCAGACCCGAAACGGCTTCTCTTCGCCCATCGCGGCAATCCGGCCGTCCCGATCCATCGTCGCGACGGCCGTCGCGATGGCGTCGAGGTTGACCTCCGCATCGGGATTGAGGATCAGGATGTAGTCCGTGCCCAGCAGCCCGGCCCCCGCGTTCGCCGCCGACCCGAACCCGAGGTTCTCCGGGAAGTGCCGGTAGATCACGCCCGGATGCTCAACCGCGAGCCTTTCGCCCAGGGTCGCCTCGGGGGAGTTGTCCACGACGACGACCGTCGCACCCTCCGGGAACTCCGCCAGAAGTCCCGGAACCAGATCGTCCGAATGATACGCGATGACAACCACGCCGACACGCCCGGCCCACGGCACCGCGCGCTGCAACACGTGCTCCGGCAGGTCGGTCGATCGCGGACCAACGCTCACCGATCCACCTCTCCGAAAACGATGTCGAGCGTCCCGATGATCGCGGCGACGTCGGCCAACTGGTGCCCCTTGGCGAGGTAATCCATCGCCTGCAGGTGCAGGTACCCCGGCGCCCGGATCTTGGCCCGGTACGGCCGGTTCGTCCCGTCCGCCACCAGATACACACCGAACTCGCCCTTCGGCGCCTCGACGGCGGCGTAGATCTCGCCCTCGGGGACGTGGAAGCCTTCGGTATAGAGCTTGAAGTGGTGAATGAGCGCCTCCATCGAGGTCTTCATCTCCCCCCGCGGCGGCGGCGTGATCTTGCCCCGCGCCAGCACGTCGCCCTGACCGTCCGGCGCGCGCAGCTTGGCGATCGCCTGCCGGATGATCGAGATCGATTCCCGCATCTCGGCCATGCGGCAGAGATAGCGGTCGTAGCAGTCCCCGTTCTTGCCCACGGGCACCTTGAAGTCGAACTCGTCGTAGCACTCGTAGGGCTGCGCCCGTCGCAGGTCCCACGCCAGCCCCGAGCCCCGCACCATCACGCCCGAGAAGCCCCAGTCGAGGATGTCCTTCTCCGTCACCACGCCGATGTCGGCGTTGCGCTGCTTGAAGATGCGGTTCTCGGTCAGGAGCTCGTCGATGTCGTCGAGCCGCGCGGGGAACTGCTCCGCCCAGGCCTCGATGTCGTCGATGAGCGCGGGCGGCAGGTCCTGATGCACGCCGCCCGGCCGGAAATAGGCCGCGTGGAGCCGCGCGCCGGAGGCCCGCTCGTAGAAGATCATCAGCTTCTCGCGCTCCTCGAAGCCCCAGAGCGGCGGCGTCAGCGCGCCCACGTCCATGGCCTGCGTGGTCACGTTCAGCAGATGGTTCAGCACCCGCCCGATCTCGGAATAGAGCACCCGGATGAGCGAGGCCCGGCGCGGCACTTCGGTCCCCGTCAGCCGCTCGATCGCCAGGCACCAGGCGTGCTCCTGGTTCATCGGCGCCACGTAATCGAGCCGGTCGAAATAGGGCAGGTTCTGGAGATAGGTCCGCGTCTCCATCAGCTTCTCTGTCCCGCGGTGGAGAAGCCCGATATGCGGATCGCAGCGCTCGACGATCTCGCCGTCAAGCTCCAGCACCAGCCGCAGAACTCCATGAGCGGCAGGGTGCTGCGGCCCGAAGTTCAGGTTGAAGTTGCGGATCTTCTGTTCACCCGTGAGCGCGTCGTCGAAGCTGCCGTCCATCGTCAGGCTCCCTGCCCATAGGCCCAGCCGGCGGGGCGGCGCCCCAGCCACCGGGCCACGAAGTCATACTGGTCCGCGAGCCACGCCCGCGCCTCGGCCCGCGCCTCGAGCGCCATCTCGCCCGCCGCGCCCTCGTGGATGCGGCGCGAGAAGTCCGCCTCCGGCACCGCCAGCCCGAGGAACGCCATGATCCGGGCGAGCCCGGGGGCCGTGAACATCTCCTCGGTCACGGCCACCATCATCCGCCGGGGGTCCACGGCGCGCGAGAGCCTCCCGATCGCGGCGGCATAATCGCTCCGCGCCGCGATCTCGCTTTCCTTGCCGCGGAACACGCGCGCCAGGACATGCGCCGCGCGCCCCTCGGCCTGCCCGTCCTTCGCCGCGCGCCGCGCGGCGATCATCCGCACATGGCTCCAGAGCCGCTCCACCGGATCGCGGATCAGGTAGAGGAACCGCACGTCCCCCGCGATCCCCGCCATCCGCGTCAGCCGATCCTCGGGCAGGAGCGCATAGGCGGGCGTCATGTCCGCCACCATCCGGCCCTCCGCTCCCGCGCGCAGGTAGCGCAGATACGCGCCCTCGTCCCCGCTCCTCAAGGTCGCGATCCAGTCCTCGCAATCCTTCGCCTGCCGCGCCCGCGTGGCGAGCCGCGCAGGCCCCGCGCCGTCCATCTCGGCCAGATACCCGTCCCGCCGCGCGGAGAAGGCCGCGACCTGCCGGTCCACCTCGCCCTTCTCGAGCGCGTCGAAGAAATGCAGCTCCTTGATCGACCGCAGCGCGCAGCCCGGATGATCCGACAGCACCCGGTGCAGCCAGCTCGTCCCGGCCTTCGCCGCGCCGACGCAGAAGAGGATTGGCCCCGCCGTCACCGCGCCCCCGCCTTGTCGTCGCCGGGCAGGATGTAGTCGGCGCCCTCCCAGGGGCTCATGAAGTCGAACTGCCGGTACTCCTGCACGAGCTTCACCGGCTCGTAGACGACGCGCTTCTGCGCCTCGTCGTAGCGCACTTCCGTGTAGCCCGTGGTGGGAAAGTCCTTGCGCAGCGGATAGCCCCGGAAGCCGTAGTCCGTCAGGATCCGCCGCAGGTCGGGATGGCCCGAGAACAGGATCCCGAACATGTCGAAGACCTCGCGCTCGAACCAGTTCGCGCTCGGATGGACGCCGGCGAGCGAGGGGACCATCTCGTCCTCGCGCACCGCCGCCTTCACCCGGATGCGGTGGTTGCGGTACATCGACAGGAAGTGGCAGACCAGATCGAACCGCGCCTCGCGCGCGGGATGGTCCACCGCCGTGATGTCGACCAGCGTGGAGAACCGCGCGTTCGAATCGTCGCGCAGGAACTCCACGAAGCTGACGAGCGACGACAGCGCCACCGTCATCGTCAGCTCCCCATGCGCCACCTCCCAGGAGACGACGCAATCGGGCCGCCGCAGCTCGATATGGGTGGCGAGCTCTCTCAGCGCCTCGGACATGGGGTGTTACCTCGCGATGGTGCCGGTCCGGCGGATCTTCCGCTGGAGCTGGAGGATGCCGTAGAGCAGCGCCTCGGCCGTCGGCGGGCAGCCGGGCACGTAGATGTCCACCGGCACGATCCGGTCGCAGCCGCGCACGACGGAATAGCTGTAGTGGTAGTAGCCGCCCCCGTTCGCGCAGGAGCCCATGGAGATCACGTAGCGTGGCTCGGGCATCTGGTCGTAGACCTTGCGCAGCGCGGGCGCCATCTTGTTCGTCAGCGTCCCGGCCACGATCATCACGTCCGACTGGCGCGGGCTGGCGCGCGGCGCCACGCCGAAGCGCTCCGCGTCGTAGCGCGGCATCGAGGTGTGCATCATCTCGACCGCGCAGCAGGCGAGCCCGAAGGTCATCCAGTGGAGCGACCCGGTGCGCGCCCAGTTGATGATGTCCTCGGTCGAGGTGACGAGAAAGCCCTTGTCCTGAAGCTCCCGGTTCAGGAGCTGCATCCCGGCCTCGGCGTTGCCCTGGCTCGCGTTGGCGACGATGCGCGGATCGGCGATCCGGTCGCCTTCGTCGGTGACCTTCACTCCCATTCGAGAGCCCCCTTCTTCCATTCGTAGGCGAAGCCCACTGTCAGGACGGCCAGGAACACCATCATCGACCAGAAGGCGACATCGGTGATCCCGCCGAAGGCCACCGCCCAGGGAAAGAGGAACGCGATCTCGAGGTCGAAGATGATGAAGAGGATCGACACGAGGTAGAACCGCACGTCGAACTTCATCCGCGCGTCGTCGAAGGCGTTGAACCCGCATTCGTAGGCGCTGAGCTTCTCGGGGTCGGGGTCGCGCGGCGCGGCGACGGCGGCGGCGAGGATCAGGATCAGTCCCAGCCCGGTCGCGAGGCCGAGGAATATGAGGATGGGGAGATACTCCCTCAGGAAGTCTTCCACGTCCGGCTCCTTCCCGCGCCTCTTGCGTGCGCGTCTCGTTGGCTGGTTCGTACCTACTCTCGTGCTCCGGACGGGTCAATGCGACCCGGCGGCGTTTCGAGGGACGAGGGACGTTCCGACGCAGGGTCGCGGCGCCTTGTGATCACATATGCCCGTTGACCCTTCGACCGCGCTCTTTCCACCGCACGACGTCCGTCTCGACATCGTGCGCACGGTCGAACGGGCGAATGCCGTGCCAGCGAAGAAGCGAGGGGGCTGTCTGTCCCCGTCCGCCCGGAGGGCGGCGAGCGGAGGAGCGAGGGGGCTGTCTGCCCCCCGTCCGCCCGGAGGGCGGCGAGCGAGGAGCGAGGGGGCTGTCTGCCCCCTCGCGCTCCCCCGAGGATACTTGAAGGCAGATAGAAGCGGGAAGACGGGGATACGCTCTGCGGCAAGGCAGGCGCAGGCACGGGCGCCATGGCGCGCTCAGCCGTCCGTCCACCGCGGCTTGCGCTTCTCGAAGAAGGCCGCGATGCCCTCGGGCGCCTCGTCCCCTTCCCAGGCGCGCACCAGCGCGGCGATGGTCCGGTCGACCACCGCGTCGTCGATCCCCGGACCGAAGTCCCGGACGAGCCGCTTCGCCTCCGCCACCGCTCCGGGCGCGCAGGCGAGGTAGGGCGTCACTTCCGCCTCGACGCTCGCGTCGAGGTCGGCCTCCGGCACCGCGCGGGCGAGCAGCCCGAGCCGCACCGCCTCCTCCGCGCCGAAGAGGCGGCCCGAGAAGAAGACCCGCCGCGCTGCGGGCTCTCCCATCCGCGCCACGACGTAAGGTCCGATGGTCGCCGGGATCAGCCCGAGCCGCGTCTCGGTGAGCCCCATCCTCAGGCTGTCGACCCCGACCGCCACGTCGCAGACCGACACAATCCCCACCCCGCCCCCGAAGGCGTTGCCCTGCACCCGGCCAACGAGCGGCTTGGGCAGTTCGTTCAGCGCCCTGAGCATCAGCGCGAGCTTCCTCGCCTCCCGGCCCCTCGTCTCCGCATCCGCCGCCATCTGCGCCCGCATCCAGCCGAGGTCGCCGCCCGCGCAGAAGCTCGCGCCCTCGGCGGCCAGCACCACGACCCGAACGCCCGGATCGGCGCCAAGCGCCCGCGCGGCCTCCGTGATCTCCGCGATCATCTCCGCCGAGAGCGCGTTGTGCTTCTCGGCCCGGGCGAGCCACAGCGTCGCCACCCCGCGCCCGTCGCGCGTCACCCGCACCGTCTCAGCCATGCCGCATCGCCCTCGCCATCTCCGCCGCGCGGGCCACCTCGTCGCGGTCCAGTCCTGTCGCGAACCCCAGCGCCGCGAGCCGGTCGTGCACCGCCTCCGTCGCCACGTTCCCTTTCGCCCCCGGCGCGAAGGGGCAGCCGCCGAGGCCGCCCACCGCCGCGTCGAAGACCCGGATGCCCTTCGCCAGCGCCGCCTCCACGTTGTCGAGCGCCCGCCCGCCCGTGTCGTGGAAATGCCCCGCGAGCCGCCCCGCCTCGGCCACGCCCAGCACCGCGTCGAGCATCGCCGAGACGGTGGCCGGCGTGCCCTTTCCGATGGTGTCGCCCAGCGACACCTCGTAGGCCCCGATCCCGAACAGCCCCGCCACCACCTGCGCCACCGTCTCGGGCACGACCGGTCCGTCGTAAGGGCATTCCACCACGCAGGAGACGTACCCCCGCATCGGCACGCCCCGCGACGCCGCCGCCTCGGCCACGGGGCGGAACCGTTCGAAGCTCTCGGCGATCGTGCAGTTCAGGTTGGCCCGGCTGAACCCTTCGGAGGCCGAGGCGAACACCGCCACCTCGTCCGCCCCCGCCGCCATCGCCCGCTCGAACCCCATCAGGTTCGGCACCAGCGCCGCGTAGGACACGCCCTTCACCCGCCGGATCCCCGCCAGCACCTCCGCCCCGTCCGCCATTTGCGGCACCCACTTCGGGCTGACGAAACTCGCCACCTCGATCCGGGCGAACCCCGCCCCCGACAGGCAATCGACCAGTGCGATCTTCTCGGCCGCCGGGATCATCCGCGCCTCGTTCTGGAGCCCGTCGCGCGGCCCCACCTCGAAGATCTCGACCCGTTCCGCCATCGCGCTCCTCCGTCTCCCCCCTCAGCCCTCCGGAGCCGGGTAGAAGTCCCGCCGGTAGATCTCCGCATCGCCGTCCCGCGCGGCCGCCCGCCGGAAGGCGGGGCGCTCCTCGCACCGGTGGAGCCACCCCGCCACCCGCGGCAGCGCCTCGAACCCCACGAACCGCCGACCGATCAGCGCGCCATATCCGACCGCGCAATCGACCGCCGAGAACCCCGACGGCAGCAGCCAGTCCTGCGCCCCGAGCCCCGCCTCGACCACTTCGAGCGCCTTCTCGAGCCGCCTCGCCTCGAGCCGCATGACCGTGGGGCTCCGCATCCAGTCCTCGCGAAGCGCGATGTGCTGCTGGGTGAGGTTCGCCAGATGCTGCCCGATCGTCTCGGCGAAATGCAGCCATTCGAGCCAGTCGACCCAGTCGGCATCCCCGGGAGCGCGCCCGAGCATCCCCCGCGTCGCGCAGAGGTATTCCGTGATCGCCCCGCTCTCGTAGATCACCCGCCCGTCGATCTCGACCGCCGGGACCCGGCCCGCAGGCGAGATCGCCAGATACTCCGGGCTTCGCAGCGACTTGTCGAAGAACGACCGGCGCACGACCTCGAAGTCGAGCCCCATCTCCTCCATCAGCCACAGGATGCGGAAGGACCGCGCCTGCGCCACATGGTGAAGGCGGATCATCCCTCGTCCTCCAGCCGCACGATGGCCGCCCCGGCCTCGACCTGCGCGCCCGCGGCCACGAGCACCTCCGCCACCACGCCGTCGCGGGCGGCGGTCAGCGTATGCTCCATCTTCATCGCCTCGAGGATCGCGAGCCGCTGCCCCGCCACCACCGCCTCGCCGGCGCGCGCGAACACCCCCTTCACGAGTCCCGGCATCGGCGCTTCGACCACGCCCGAGGCCGCGCCCCCGGCGGCCCCACGCGCCAGCGGATCGGGGACCTCGAAGTGGAACCCGTCCTCCCAGAACACGCTGACGCCTGCGCCATGCACGACCACCCTCGCGGGCACGCGTTCGCCGCCGATGCGCCAGCCGCGCTCCACATGGTGCGCCACCTCGCCCACCTGCACCTCGAAGGCACCTGCGCCGAGCTCCGTCACCCGCGCCGCGACTTCCTCCCCCCGGCGCTCGAGCCGCACCGTCCGCGCAAGTGGCGTCCAGAGGTGGAACCCCTCCACCGGCCCGCCGTCCTCATGGAGCCCGAGCGCACCCAGCGCCGCCAGCGCGACGACCCGGCTGTCCGCCTCCGGCTCCGCGGCCAGAGTCTCGAGATCGCGCGCGATCAGCCCCGTATCCACGTCCCCCGCCGCGAAACCGTGATGGTGAGCCAGCCGCCTCAGGAACGCGTGGTTCGTCACGCTCCCCGCGACCTCCGTCCCTGCGAGCGCGGCGCGCAGCTTCGCCAGCGCTGCCCCCCGCGTCGGCCCCTCCACGATGATCTTCGCGATCATCGGGTCGTAGAAAGGCGAGATGGCGTCCCCCGCCCGAACCCCGCTGTCCGCGCGAACGCCGTTCGGGAACGACAGAAGCGCAAGCCGCCCCGTCGCGGGCAGGAACCCCTTCGGCACATCCTCCGCATAGAGTCGCGCCTCGAAGGCGTGGCCTCGCAACGGCACATCCTCCTGCGCCACCCACAGCCGTTCCCCGGAAGCCACCCGCAGCTGCCACTCGACAAGGTCCACGCCCGTCACGGCCTCCGTCACCGGATGCTCGACCTGAAGCCGCGTGTTCATTTCCATGAACCAGAACCCGTCGGGTCGGAGCCCCCGGCTGCCGTCCACGATGAACTCGACCGTCCCCGCGCCGGCATAGCCGATCGCCTCCGCCGCGCGCACCGCCGCCGCCCCCATCGCGGCGCGCACCTCCGCCGTCATCCCGGGCGCGGGCGCTTCCTCGATCACCTTCTGGTGCCGCCGCTGGAGCGAGCAGTCCCGCTCGAAGAGGTGCACCGCGCGCTCCCCGTCCCCGAAGACCTGCACCTCGATGTGGCGGGGCTTGTCGACGTACCGCTCGATCAGCACGGCGTCGTTCCCGAACGCCCCCCGCGCCTCGGCCTTCGCCCCTTCGAGCGCCATCATGAAGTCGCGCGGATCGTCCACCCGCCGCATCCCCTTGCCGCCGCCGCCCGCGACGGCCTTGATCAGCACGGGATAGCCCACCGTCGCCGCCTCCACCTCGAGGCGGCCCGGTTCCTGCTCCGCCCCGTGATACCCCGGCACCACCGGCACGCCCGCCTCGGCCATCAGGCGCTTGGCCGCGTCCTTCAGCCCCATGGCCCGGATCGCCGACGCGCTCGGTCCGATGAACACGAGCCCCGCCGCCTCCACCGCCTCCACGAACTCGGGGTTCTCGCTGAGGAAGCCGTAGCCCGGATGGATCGCCTCCGCGCCCGTATCGAGCGCCGCCGCCACGATCCGGTCGGCGCGCAGGTAGCTGTCGGCCGGCTGCGCACCCCCGATCGCCACCGCTTCGTCGGCCAGCGCCACATGCAGCGCGCCCGCGTCCACGTCCGAATGCACGGCGACCGTCGCCACGCCCAGCGTCCGGCAGGTGTGGATGACGCGGCACGCGATCTCGCCCCGGTTCGCGATCAGGATCTTGCGGAACATGCGCGCCTCACCATTGCCGGACACCGCAGGAGACCGCGCGTTGCGCAGCCATACGGGTCCCATACGCGATCCATACGCCTTCCATGCCGCGCCCTCACATCCGGAACACGCCGAAGCGCGTCTCCGGGATCGGCGCGTTCAGCGCGGCCTTCAGGCTCAGCGCCAGCACCGCCCGCGTCTTGCGCGGGTCCACGATCCCGTCGTCCCAGAGCCGGGCGGACGCATAGAGCGGGTGCGACTGCCGCTCGAACATCTCGACGGTCGGCCTCTTGAACTCGGCCTCCTCCTCCGCCGACCATGCCCCCCCCGCCCGCTCGATCCCCTCGCGCTTCACGGTGGCGAGCACGCCTGCCGCCTGCTCGCCCCCCATCACCGAGATGCGGGAATTCGGCCATGTCCACAGGAACCGCGGCCCGTAGGCCCGCCCCGCCATTCCGTAGTTCCCGGCCCCGAACGAGCCGCCGACCAGCATCGTGATCTTCGGCACCGCAGTGGTCGCGACCGCCGTCACCATCTTGGCCCCATGCCGGGCAATGCCTTCGTTCTCGTAGCGGCGCCCGACCATGAACCCGGTGATGTTCTGAAGGAAGACCAACGGGATACGGCGCTGCGAGCAGAGCTCGATGAAGTGCGCGCCCTTCTGCGCCGCCTCCGAGAACAGGACCCCGTTGTTCGCCACGATCCCCACCGGGCAGCCCATCACATGGGCGAACCCGGTCACCAGCGTCTCCCCGAACCGCGCCTTGAACTCGTCGAAGCGCGATCCGTCCACGACCCGCGCCAGCACCTCCCGGATGTCGTAGGGCGTCCTGAGGTCCGCCGGCACCACCCCAAGGATCTCCTCCGGATCGTAAGCCGGCTCCTCGGCCGCGTCCCACCGTAGGGCGGGGTTCACGCCGCCATGTCCGACCCCCCCGAGCGACTCCACCGCTGCCCTCGCAAGCGCCAGCGCATGGGCATCGTCCTCCGCGAGGTAGTCCGCGACCCCCGACAGCCGCGTGTGCACGTCGCCGCCGCCCAGATCCTCCGCCGTCACCACCTCCCCGGTCGCGGCCTTCACGAGCGGCGGCCCGGCGAGGAAGATCGTCCCCTGCTCCCGCACGATGATCGTCACGTCCGACATCGCCGGCACATAGGCCCCCCCGGCGGTGCACGACCCCATGACCACCGCGATCTGCGGGATCCCCTTCGCGCTCATCCGCGCCTGGTTGTAGAAGATGCGCCCGAAATGGTCGCGGTCGGGGAAGACCTCGTCCTGGTTCGGCAGGTTCGCGCCCCCCGAGTCGACGAGGTAGACGCACGGCAGGCAGCACTCCTCCGCGATCTCCTGCGCGCGGAGGTGCTTCTTCACCGTCATGGGGTAGTAGGTCCCGCCCTTCACGGTGGCGTCGTTGCATACCACCATGACCTCCCGGCCCTCGACCCGCCCCACACCGGCGATCACGCCAGCCGCAGGCGCATCGCCCCCGTAAAGTCCATGCGCCGCCGTGGCACCCACCTCGAGGAAGGGCGACCCGGGATCGAGGAGCCCCGCCACCCGCTCCCGCGGCAGCATCTTGCCGCGCGCGACATGCCGCTCCCGCGCCTTGGCGCCGCCGCCCGCCGCTGCCAGCGCCGCCGCCTCCTCGACGACCTTGAGCAAGTCCAGATGCCGGGCCCGGTTCGCCGCGAACCCCTCGCTCCCCGTGAGAACGGACGACGACAGCTTCATTGCGCCCCCAGCATCGCGATCTTCCCCTCGAGCTCCAGCGTCCGCACCCCGGTCTGCTGCATCAGGCAGGCCGCCGTCGCCGGCCCCCCGCCCGTGCCGCCCGCCCACTGCGCGCGCTCATAGTCGCAGGCCGCATCCCGGTAGACGATCCACGCCCGCTGCATCGTGCGCAGCGCCTCGGCCACCGAGGCCACCTCCAGCCCCTCGGCCTTCACCTGCGCATCCCCCGCCTTGTGCTGCTCCATGAGCGCCCCCAAAGCCGCGTTAAGCCGCGCGTCCCACCACTCCCACTCCTGCGAGAGGCAGAAGCTCATCCCCATCGTGGTCTCGCCCTGCGGGTTCTCCATCATGCAGGCATCCGCCGCATGTCCGATGCAGGAGGCGAGGTCGGCGGGCGCCGCCGCGAGGCAGGCCTCCGTCGGCGCGGGGTCGAAGACCATGTCCTGCGCGGCCGCACCGACCGGCAGGAGGAGGGCGGGGAGAAGCCCCATCAGGCGTCGCGACAGGCGCATCATCCCAAATCCTTCCGGCTCTCCGCCAGCTCGCGGTCGAGGAAATAGCTGATCGCGGACCGGATCAGGACGAGCAGCGCGAGGTAGACGAGGTTCACGAACTCGAGGCTCAGCGCCGTGTGGATGATGTCCGACACGATCAGGAGCTCGAGCCCGGCGAGGATGTAGCGGCCGAGCTCCACCCTCTCCATGTTGATGACGCGGGCGCGTTCGTCACTGTCGCGGGTGACCTCGGCGTGGACGAAGCCGATGGCGAAGCGCACGACCCCGATCAGCATGACGAGGATCGACAGGAGCACGATAACCGACGCCACCCAGTCGAGAGCGACGACAAGGCCTCCGAAGTGCGCGTGAAGCACGCTCTCGTTCATCCTCAGGTCGCCGAGCCCCTGCATCTCAGGCCATCGCCGCCATGAGCTCCCGCCCGATCAGCATCCGCCGGATCTCACTCGTCCCCGCGCCGATCTCCATGAGCTTGGCGTCCCGGAACATCCGCGCGACAGGCGCGTCGGCCAGGAACCCCGCGCCGCCCATCGCCTGCACCGCCTGATGGGCGACCTTCATCCCCTCCTCCGAGGCGTAGAGCACGCAGGCCGCCGCGTCCTGCCGCGTGACCTCGCCCCGGTCGCAGGCCTTCGCCACCTCGTAGGCATAGGCCCGCGCTGTGTTGAGCGCGGTGTACATGTCCGCGATCTTGCCCTGCATCAGCTGGAAGTTCCCGATGGGCTCCCCGAACTGCCGGCGGTCGCGCATGTAGGGCATGACCTCGTCCATGCAGCCCGCCATGATCCCGATGTTGACGCCCGACAGCACGACCCGCTCGTAATCGAGCCCCGACATCAGGACGCGGACCCCGCGCCCCTCCTGCCCCAGCACGTTCTCGAATGGCACCTCCACGTCCTCGAAGACAAGCTCCGCCGTGTTCGACCCGCGCATCCCGAGCTTGTCGAAGTGGGGCGATGTCGAGAACCCCTTCATCGACTTCTCGATCAGGAACGCCGTGATCCCCTTCGACCCGGCCTCCGGATCGGTCTTGGCGTAGACCACCAGCGTCTGCGCATCGGGTCCGTTCGTGATCCAGTACTTCGTCCCGTTCAGCAGGAAGTATCCGTTCCGCTTCTCGGCCCGAAGCTTCATCCCCACGACGTCCGACCCCGCCCCGGCCTCCGACATGGCGAGCGCCCCCACATGCTCGCCCGAGATCAGCTTCGGCAGGTAGCGCCGCTTCTGCTCCTCCGTCCCATTGAGCCGGATCTGGTTCACGCAGAGGTTCGAATGCGCGCCGTAGGAGAGCCCGATGGACGCCGATACCCGGCTGATCTCCTCGACCGCGACGGTGTGGGCCAGATACCCCATCCCCGCGCCGCCATACTCCTCCTCCACCGTGATGCCGAGAAGCCCGAGCTCCCCCATCTCGCGCCAGAGGTCGTTCGGGAAGGCATTGGTGCGGTCCGTCTCTGCCGCGACGGGCTTGACCCGCTCCTGCGCCCAGCGGTGCACCATCTCCCGCAGCGCCTCGACCTCCTCGCCAAGGTGGAACTTCATCGACGCCATGAACATGCCGGTCCCTCCCGTCGCAGTTATTGAACGGTCGTTCATTTCTTACGCCCGGTGCCGCGCGTCGGTCAAGGGATTGCGCGAGCGGCGGCTGACGAAGACTGCGCCGCGCGCCGCCTCCCGGTCAATCAGCCGATGAGCCGCGTCACGATCTCGCCCAGATCGTCGAAATGCGCGAGCAGCGCGTCGGGCTCCAGCGCCTCCGCCCCCCCGCCCCCCGGTCCGAACGACACGAGCACCACGGGCACGCCCGCCGCGCGGCCCGTATCCCGGTCCGTCACCGTGTCCCCGATCAGCATGGAAGACCTCACCGCACCCCCCGCCCGCTCCACCGCCGCGAGGTACGGCTCCGGATGCGGCTTGCGGTGCGCCAGCGTGTCGGCGCCCACCAGCGATCCGAACAGATCCCGCACTCCGAGCCGCGCCATCAGGATCTCCGCCAGCCGTTCGGGCTTGTTCGTGCAGATGCCGGTCGCATAGCCTGCGGCCAGCAGCCCCCGCACCGCCTCCTCCGCGCCCGGATAAAGACGTGTCTCCCGGTCGATCCCCGCCTCATAGGCGTCCAGCAGCCGCTGGTACTGCCCGTCCACCTCCGCCTCGGTAAACCCCGGCCGCACCCGTTCGAACCCCAGCCGCAGCATGGCCCGCCCACCCCGGAACGCCGTCGCCGCATCGTCCACCGGGTGCAGGACGTCGCCATACCCCAACCCCCGGAAGCAATCGTTCGCCGCCGCGATCAGATCGGCGCTCGTGTCCGCCAATGTCCCGTCCAGGTCGAAGATCACCGTCCGCAAGCGCCCCTCCTCGGCAAATCGCCGCCACTGATGTAATGTGGCGAAAAAACAAGTGATGCCCGTGTCCCTTGCGGGCGGCGGGCCAAGGCGTAGAACGCGGGCGGGCAAAAGGAAAGAGCAGGCCATGGCCACCCAACTCATCGTGCTGGCGGCAGGACAGGGCACCCGGATGCTGTCGGACCGCCCCAAGGTCCTGCACGAGATCGGCCACGCGCCGATGTTCGCCCACGCGCTCGCCTCCGGCGCCGTGCTGGAACCCGAGCGCACCGTCCTCGTCGTGGGCCACGGGGCCGAAGCGGTGGCCGAGGCCGCCCGCGAGATCGACGAGGCCATCGCCATCGCCGTGCAGGAGGAGCAGAAGGGCACCGCCCACGCGGTCCTCGCCGCCGCCCCGGCGCTCGAAGGTGCAGGCGGCGACACGGTCGTCCTCTACGGCGACACGCCCTTCATCCGGCCCGAGACGCTGGAGGCGATGAAGGAGGCCCGCGCCGCCCACGACATCGTGGTGCTGGGCTTCGAGGCCGCGGACCCCGCCCGCTACGGCCGCCTGATCCTCGACGGCGACCGCCTCCTCCGCATCGTGGAGTTCAAGGACGCCACGCCCGAGGAACGCGCCATCGCCTTGTGCAACTCCGGCGTCGTCATGGCCGACACCGCGACCCTCTTGCGCCTCTGCGCCGCCGTCCGCAACGACAACGCCGCGGGCGAATACTACCTCACCGACATCGTGGCCCTCGCCCGAAGCGACGGGCTCTCCGCCACCGTCGTCCTCTGCGACGAAGCGGAAACCCTGGGCGTGAACTCGAGGGCCGACCTCGCCGCAGCCCAAGCCGCCTTCCAGGCCCGCCGCCGGGCCGAGGCGCTGGCCAACGGCGTCACCCTCACCGCGCCCGACACCGTCTTCTTCGCCCACGACACCTGGGTCGGCCGCGACGCCCTGATCGAACCGAACGTCATCTTCGGCCCCGGCGTCACGGTGGAGACCGGCGCGCGCATCCGCGCCTTCTCCCACCTCGAAGGCTGCCACGTGGGCGCGGGCGCCATCGTCGGCCCCTTCGCCCGCCTCCGCCCCGGGGCGGAGCTCGCCAACGACTCCCACGTCGGCAATTTCGTGGAGATCAAGAACGCCCGGATCGGCGAAGGCACCAAGGTCAACCACCTCTCCTACATCGGCGACGCGGAGGTCGGCGACGGCACCAACATCGGCGCGGGCACCATCACCTGCAACTACGACGGCGTCTCCAAGCACCGCACCGAAATCGGCGCCCGCGCCTTCATCGGCTCCGACACCATGCTCGTCGCCCCGGTCAGGATCGGCGACGGCGCGATGACCGCGACCGGCTCCGTCATCACCTCCGACGTGCCTCCCGGCGCGCTCGCCGTCGCCCGCGCCCGGCAGGAGACGAAGCCCGGCTACGCCACCCGATGGTTCGAAAAGCTCAAGGCGGCGAAGGCCGCCCGCGTGAAAGGTCACTAGTCATGTGCGGAATTGTCGGCATCCTCTCCGATCACGAAGCGGCCCCCACCCTCGTCGAGGCCCTCAAGCGCCTCGAATACCGGGGCTACGACAGCGCCGGGATCGCCACCGTCAACGCAGGCCGCCTCGACCGCCGCCGCGCGGTGGGCAAGCTCGTGAACCTCTCCGACCTCCTCGTCCACGAACCCCTCGCGGGCAAGTCCGGCATCGGCCACACCCGCTGGGCCACCCACGGCGCGCCGTCGGTGCGCAACGCTCACCCGCACCAGTGCGGCCCGGTGGCGGTCGTCCACAACGGCATCATCGAGAACTACAAGGACCTGCGCGAGGAACTGAGCGCCAAGGGCTACGCGACCGAGACGGAGACCGACACCGAAACCGTGGCGCTTCTGGCGCAATCCTTCATGGACCAGGGCCTCGCCCCCCGCGACGCCGCCGAACAGACCATCGCCCGCCTCGAAGGCGCCTTCGCGCTCGCCTTCCTCTTCGAAGGCGAGGACGACCTGATCGTCGCCGCCCGCAAGGGCTCGCCGCTCGCCGTGGGTCACGGCGACGGAGAGATGTTCCTCGGCTCCGACGCCATCGCGCTCGCGCCCATGACGGACCGCATCACCTACCTCGAGGAAGGCGACCGCGCCGTCCTGACCCGCAAGGGGGTGGAGATCGTGGACGCCCGCGGAACCCTTGCCAACCGCCCCGTCCGCACCATCCAGATCGACACCGCCCGCGTCGACAAGGCGGGCCACAAGCACTTCATGGCCAAGGAGATCGCCGAACAGCCCACCGTGGTCTCCGGCGCCATCGCCCATTACGTCACCGACACCGGCATCCGCATCCCCGAAGGCGAGCTCGACTTCGCCCGCTTCGACCGCATCGTCATGGTCGCCTGCGGCACCGCCTTCTTCGCCTGCCTCACCGCCCGCTACTGGTTCGAACGCGTGGCGGGACTCCCGGTCGAGGTCGATATCGCCTCCGAATTCCGCTACCGCGAGCCCGTCATCGGCCCGAACACGCTCGCGATCTTCGTCTCGCAATCGGGCGAGACGGCGGACACGCTCGCAGCCCTCCGCTACTGCGCCTCGAAGGCCATGACGCTCGCCGTGGTGAACGTCGCCGAAAGCTCCATCGCCCGCGAGTCGGACCTCGCCCTCCCCATCCTCGCGGGCGCCGAGATCGGCGTGGCCTCCACCAAGGCCTTCACCTGCCAGCTCACCGTCCTCGCGATCCTCGCCCTCAAGGCCGCCCGCGACCGCGGCCGCATGAGCGACGCGAAACTCGCCGAAACCCTCGGCGCGCTGCGCACCCTGCCCGGCCAGATGGCGCAGGCCCTCACCGTGGACGAGGACATCCGCGACATCGCCTACGGCCTGTCCGAGAGCACCTCCGCCCTCTTCCTCGGGCGCGGCGCGATGTATCCCCTCGCCCTCGAAGGTGCACTGAAACTCAAGGAAATCAGCTACATCCACGCCGAAGGCTACGCCTCCGGCGAACTCAAGCACGGCCCCATCGCGCTCATCGACGGCACGATGCCCGTCGTCGTCATGGCACCCCACGACAGCCTCTTCGACAAGACCGTGTCCAACATGCAGGAGGTCATGGCCCGCGCGGGCAAGGTCATCCTCGTGACCGACCGCGCCGGGGCCGACCGCGCCTCCGACGGCACCTGGAAGCGCGTCGTGATGCCCACGGTCCCGGAATTCCTGGCGCCGATCCTCTACGCCATCCCGGCCCAGCTCCTCGCCTACCACGCGGCCGTCGCCAAGGGCACCGACGTGGACCAGCCGCGGAACCTCGCGAAGTCCGTCACGGTCGAGTGACGCGAAAGGGCGCGGCCCGCCGCCCGCGCCCCTGCTTCTATCTGCCTCCAAGTATCCCGGGCGTGGGGGGCAGAGCCCCCCACTCTCACCGCCCCGCGCTCCGCTACCCGATGATGGCGTTGAACGTGGCGCTCGGCCGCATGACGGCGGCAAGCTTCTCCGGATCGGGGTGATAGTACCCCCCGGTATCCGCGGGCGCGCCCTGCACCGCCGCCAGCTCCGCCAGGATCTGCCCCTCGTTCTCCGCCAGCGCCTGCGCCACCGGCGCGAACTGCGCGGCCAGCTCCGCATCCTCGGTCTGCGCGGCCAGCGCCTCGGCCCAGTAGCGCGCGAACCAGTAGTGGCTCGCCCGGTTGTCGGGCTGCCCGACCTTCCGCCCAGGCGACCGGTCGTGGTCGAGCACCCCTTGCGTCGCCACGTCGACCGCGCGTCCGAGGATCGCCGCCTTCCGGTTCCCCGTGGTCTCGGCAAGGAAGGTGAAGCTCTCCCCCAGCGCGCAGAATTCGCCGAGCGAATCCCAGCGCAGGAAGTTCTCCTCCATCAGCTGCTGCACGTGCTTCGGCGCCGACCCGCCCGCGCCCGTCTCGAAGAGCCCGCCCCCCTGCATCAGCTTCACGATCGACAGCATCTTGGCCGAGGTTCCGAGCTCGAGGATCGGGAAGAGGTCCGTCAGGTAGTCCCGGAGCACGTTTCCGGTGATCGAGATCGCATCCTTGCCGGCCCGGATCGTCTCGAGCGAGGCGCGCGTCGCGGCCTCGGGCGTCATCACCTCGAACCGCGCCGCGACGCCCGACTCGTCCAGGATGCGGCGGACGTAGCGCAGGAGTTCCGCATCATGCGCCCGGTCCTCGTCGAGCCAGAAGATGGCGCGCGAGCCCGTCGCCGCCTGCCGCGCGATGGCAAGCCGCACCCAGTCCTCGATCGCCGCCTTCTTCGTGGTGGCCGACCGCCAGATGTCGCCCTGCTCGACCTCGTGGCTGAACAGCACGTCGCCCGAGCCCAGCACATAGCGGATCGTCCCGTCTCCGGGCGCCACGAAGGTCGTGGGGTGCGAGCCGTATTCCTCGGCCTTCTGCGCCATGAGCCCCACGTTCGCGACCGCGCCCGCCGTGCGGGGGTCGAGAGCGCCCGTCTCCTTGAAGTAGGCGATCGCCTCCGCGTAGACGCCGGCGTAGGAGGTGTCCGGGATCACGCAGTTCGTGTCGTGTTCCCTTCCGTCCGGCCCCCAGCCCTTGCCGCCGGCGCGGATCAGCGCCGGGATCGAGGCGTCGATGATGACGTCCGAGGGCACATGGAGATTGGTGATCCCCTTGTCCGAATTCACCATGTAGAGCGGCGGCCGCGCGGCCATGGCGGCCTTCAGGTCCGCCTGCACCGCGCTCCGCTGCGGCTCCGGCAGCGTCGCGATCCGCGCCTCCAGATCGCCGATCCCGGAGTTGGGATCGAAGCCGAGCGCCGTCAGGGTCTCGCCATGCCGCGCGATGAAGTCCTTCAGCCAGACCGACACCGCATGTCCGAAGATGACGGGGTCCGACACCTTCATCATCGTGGCCTTGAGGTGGATCGAAAACAGGACCCCCGCCCTGCGCGTGGCCTCCACCTGCTCCTCGAGGAACGCGCGCAGGGCACGCGCCGACATGAAGGTGGCGTCCACGATGGTCCCTTCGGCCAGCTTCAGCCCATCCTTCAGGACGGTGACTGCGCCGTCACGACCCACGAACTCGATCCGGGCCGCGCCCGCCTGCGCCGCGGTGATGGTCGCGGATCTCTCGTTCGACCGGAAATCCCCGCCCGACATCGACGACACATGCGTCTTCGAGTCGGGCGACCATGCCCCCATCGAATGCGGGTTGGCCTGCGCATAGGCCTTCACCGCCCGCGCCGCGCGGCGATCCGAATTCCCCTCCCGCAGGACAGGGTTCACCGCCGATCCCTTGATCGCGTCGTACTTTGCGCGGACGGCCTTCTCCGCCTCCGTCGTCGGCTCCTCCGGGTAATCGGGAACCGCATGGCCCTGCGCCTGAAGCTCGGCGATGGCCGCCGTCAGCTGCGGGACGGAGGCCGAGATGTTCGGCAGCTTGATGACGTTCGCCGACGGCGTCGTCACGAGCCGGCCCAGAACCGCCAGGTCGTCCGGCCGGCGCTGGTCGTCCTTCAGATGCTCCGGAAAGGCGCCGAGGATGCGGCCGGCGAGCGAGATGTCGCGGGTCTCCACCGTCACGCCGGCGGCACCTGCGAAGAAGCGCACGATGGGCAGGAGCGACGCGCTCGCCAGTTCCGGCGCCTCGTCCACCTTCGTGTAGATGATGTCGGGGGTCTCGCTTCCGGTCATGTCGGTCGGTCCTCTGCTGCGCACCCGGGCCGTCCGCGGCCCGCGGCATCCCATAGTATACAATCGGGCGGCACTCAACGGGGTGGGCGGGAACGCCGCAGGCCGGATTGCGCCGGAGGGCGCCCCGGTCTACCCCTGCCGCGACCGGACCCGCCCGCAACGGAGGACCGCCCGATGGACGCCACCACCGCGCTCGCGCAGCTCGAGGCGGCGCGTGACCCCGACAGGGCCGCCGAAATGGCCGCCTACCACAAGGTGGCGCGCCCCTACCTCGGCGTGCCCGTTCCCGCCGTCGACGCGATGGCGAAGGCCTGGCGGGCGGAGCTGACGCTCGACGCCCGCCTCGCATTGGCCGATGCGCTCTGGCAGACGAACATCCACGAAGCCCGCGTGGCCGCGGCCAAGCTCCTCGAACAGGCCCGCATCCGCCCCGACGACGACCCCGCCTGGCGCCTCATCGCCTCCTGGGTCCCCGACTTCGACGCCTGGGCGCTGGCCGACCACGCCTCGGTCGCGGGACAGAAGCGGCTCGTCTGGCGCCCCGCGCGCCTCGACGAGGTCGAGCGCTGGACCACGAGCCCGCACATGTGGACCCGCCGCGCGGCGCTCGTGATGACGCTGCCCTGGACTCGGCTCGTGCATCCGAAACCGGCCGATCTCGCCATCCGCGAGCGCGTCCTCGGCTGGGCGGCGGGCTACGTCCCCGACCGCGACTGGTTCATCCAGAAGGCCATCGCCTGGTGGCTGCGCGACCTCTCGAAGCGCGACCCCGACCGGGTGCGGACGTTCCTTGCGGAGCACGGGGCGGCCATGCGACCCTTCGCGGTCAAGGAGGCGGCGCGGCATCTCTGAGCCGCCCCACTGGCGGCAGCCGCAAGGAGCGAGGGGCTGTCTGCCCCTCGCGCTCCCCGAGGATATTTTCCGGTCGATGGAAGCCCGAGGATCGGCCCCGCCTCCATCGACCCGCAAATATCCCGGGGGGTGAGGCGCGCAGCGCCGAGGGGGGCAGCGCCCCCCACTTACCCCCGCGCCCTGAGCTCCCGCCGCATGATCTTGCCCGTCGCCGTCATCGGCAGGCTCGCCACGAACGCCACCTCCCTTGGCGCCACATGCGGGCTCACCCGCGCCCTCACCCGCGCGATGAGCGCCTCCGCCAGCCCCTCCCGCACCGCTCCCTCACGCAGAACGACGAAGGCCTTCACCACCTCGGTCCGCACCGGGTCGGGCACTCCCACCGCCGCCGCCATCACCACGTCCGGGTGCCCCGTCAGGCAGTTCTCGATCTCCGACGGCCCGATCCGGTAGCCGGCCGATGTGATGATGTCGTCGTCGCGGGAGACGTAGGTGAAATAGCCGTCCTCGTCCCGCACCCCGAGGTCGCCGGTCCTGAGCCACCCGTCCCGCATCTTCTCCGCCGTCTTCGCGGGCTCGTTCCAGTAGCCGAGGAACATGACCGGGTCCGACGCACGGACGCAGATCTCTCCCGTCACGCCCGGAGCGACCTCGCGGCCGCCTCCGTCCAGCACCGCCACCTCGTGCCCCGGCACGGCGAGGCCCATCGATCCCGGCTTCATCTCCATGGCCCGATGGCAGGTCGACACCACGAGGTTGCACTCCGTCTGCCCGTAGATCTCGTTGATGGGCGCGCGCAGCGCCTCCGCCGCCCACTCGTGCAGGTCCGCGCCGAGGCTCTCGCCCCCCGACGCCACCGACCGGATGTCCACGTCCGCCGGCACCCGCGCCTGCCGCATCAGCTTGAGCGCGGTGGGCGGCAGGAACAGCGTCCGCACGCGATGCTCCCCGATAAGGCGGAACGCCGCCTCGGGGTCGAACTTCCGCATCCGGTGCGAGACGAGCGGCACCCCGTGGTAGAGGCACGGCATGGCAAGGTCCATGAGCCCGCCGATCCAGGCCCAGTCCGCCGGCGTCCAGCCCACATCGCCGGGTTGCGGGAAGAACTCGTGCTGCAACTCCACCGACGGCAGATGCCCGATCAGGAAGCGGTGCGCGTGGAGCGCGCCCTTGGGCGACCCCGTCGTGCCGGAGGTGTAGATCAGCACCGCCGGGTCCTCCGCGCTCACCGCCTCCGGCACGCAGACCTCCGATGCTGCCCCGATCTCCTCCCACAGCCCCCGCACCGGAGCGCGGCCCGCACCGGTCGCATAGACCTCCGCAAGCTCCGGCAGCTCCCCCCGCAGGTCCATGACCTTGCCCGCGTTCTCCCCATCCGTCACCACCGCCTTCGCCCCGCTGTCGGCCAGCCGGAACGCCAGCGCGTCCGGGCCGAACAGCGTGAAGAGCGGCAACACGACCGCCCCGCACTTCATCGCCGCGAAGTGGACGATCATCACCTCCGGACATTGCGGCAACAGGATCGCCACCCGGTCCCCCCGTCCGATCCCCCGCGCCCGGAACGCGTTCGCGAGCCGGTCCGAGGCGCGCTTCAGCTCCCCATAGGTCCAGGTCCGCACCTCCCTGTCGCCCAGATGCACGATCGCCACACGGTCGGGCTCCGCCTCCGCCCAGACGTCGCAGCAGGCGTGCGGGATCGTGAACCCCGGCGGAATCCGCCATCGGAACGCCGCCCGCATCTCCGCCCACCGCCCCGGCTGTCCTATCGCCCGCGGGTTCATCGGCCCCTCCCTCGCGATCCGCCTTGCACCCAGGCGTCGCCCTCCATACCTTCTCCCCATGACGCTGCCGCTTGTCGACCCCTTCGCCCGCGCGATCACCTACCTCCGGGTCTCGGTGACGGACCGCTGCGACTTCCGCTGCGTCTACTGCATGTCCGAGAACATGACCTTCCTGCCGAAGAAGGAGCTCCTGACCCTCGAGGAACTCGACCGCCTCTGCTCGGCCTTCGTCCGCATGGGGGTGGAGAAGCTCCGCATCACCGGGGGCGAGCCGCTGGTGCGGCGGGACATCCTGACCTTCTTCCGCGCCATGTCCCGCCATCTGGACGCCGGGACGCTCAGGGAACTCACCCTCACCACGAACGGCTCCCAGCTCGACCGGTTCGCCACGGACCTCTACGCTGCCGGCGTCCGCCGCGTGAACGTCTCCCTCGACACGCTGGACGAGAAGAAGTTCGCGGACATTACCCGGTGGGGCCGCCTCCCGCAGGTCCTGAAGGGCATCGACGCCGCGCAGGCCGCGGGCCTCAAGGTCAAGATCAACGCGGTCGCGCTCAAGGGCGTGAACGAGGACGAGCTCTTCACGCTCCAGGACTGGTGCGGCGGACGCGGCATGGACCTCACCTTCATCGAGGTCATGCCCATGGGCGACCTCGGCAACGAGGACCGGCTCGACCAGTACTGGTCGCTCAAGGACCTCCGGGCGCGCCTGGCCTCCCGCTTCACCCTGACCGACCTGACGGAACGTTCGGGCGGCCCCGCCCGCTACGTGCGCCTCGCCGAGACGGGGCAGAAGATCGGCTTCATCACCCCCCTCACACACAATTTCTGCGAAAGCTGCAACCGCGTGCGGCTGACCTGCACGGGCGAGCTCTACATGTGCCTCGGGCAGGAGGACATGGCCGACCTCCGCGCGCCGCTCCGCGCCGCCCCCGACGACGCGCTTCTCGAGGACGCGATCCGCGCCGCCATCACCCGCAAGCCCAGGGGCCACGACTTCGACTATTCCCGCCAGACCGTCGCGGGCCAGGTCTCCCGCCACATGAGCCACACCGGCGGCTGACACGCCGCGCGCCGGAGCCCGATCCATGAGGCGCCTCGCCGCCGTCCTCCTCGCCGCCGCCCTGCCCTTCGCCGCCGCCGCGCAGGAGACGCCGCATCTCCGCGTGGCCTACATCGAGCTTCCCCCCTACGCCATGCGCTCGGCAGACGACGTCTGGATCGGCTACGCGGTCGAAGCCTGGCGCATCATGGCCGAGCGGAACGGCTGGACCTACGACGTCACCCCACTCGACCTCACGGCGGCCGAGGCGGCGCTCGCCCGGGGCACCGTCGATCTGGCCCTTCCCGTGCCGGCCACCGTCGCGCTCGCGCGCGGGGCGGACCTCGCCCTGCCGCTCGACATCGCGCCGATGGGCCTCGCCACGGCGCGCGAGACGGTGATCCTCTCGGTCCTGAAGGAGCTGATCTCGCCCGTCTTCCTTCAGCTCTGCGCGGGCCTCTCGATCCTCCTGCTCGTCGTCGGAGCGCTGATGTGGCTGGTGGAACGCCGGCGCAACCCCAGGGAGTTCTCGCCCAAGGTGCTCCCCGGCCTCGGCGACGGCTTCTGGTTCGCGGGCGTCACGCTCAGCACCATCGGCTACGGCGACAAGACGCCGGTGACGGTCGCGGGGCGGCTCATCGCGATGCTCTGGATGCTCGTGGGCGTCGTCGTGACCGCCGGCCTCACCGCCTCGATCGTCACCATCGCCCACATCGGCCAGACGGCAGACGGGACGCTCCGCGCGGGTCCCGTCGCCGCGGTGACGGGAAGCACGACCGCCGCCTACCTCGAGGCCGAGGGCCGCGAGGTCACGTCCTTCGCCACTCTCGACGAGGCCGTGGCGGCGTTCGAGGCGGGCCGTGTCGACCAGGTCGCCGCCCTCGCCCCTGCGCTGCGCGAGGCGCTCTCGCGCACGGCGATCCCCGTCCCGGTGCACGAGACCGGCAGCGACCCGGTGATGATGACGATCGCGCTCCGGCAGGGCAGCCCGCTCCTGCGGGACCTGAACATGGCCATCCTCGAGTTCAACGCCTCCGACGGCAGCCGCCGCCTGCGCGCGCGGTACCTGAGCGAGTGACGTCTGGTCGTCAACGCTCAAACGCGGCCTGACTCACCGTCGCCTTGGTCATCTGGGCTCGCCAAGATTCCCGGAGCGGCCAAATTCCGCAAATTGTTGACAGAATCGCAAAGGTCCCGCAGCCTTGTTTCTAGGCAAGAGATTTATTGGCATTTCAACTTATTGGGGGAACGCATGATCAGACAAACTTTCAACGGTACTGCAATTGTGTCGGTAGTGCTTGCTGCGGCCTGCGGTGGCGGTGGTTCAAGCTCTTCGGCCCCACCGACGGCGTCACCCACTGGCCCGATCGCCTACGAGATTCCGGTGACCGAGCAGTTGGCACGCCTGTTCGCAGATGTGAACGGAGACGGTTCTGACATCGACGATGCTGGTCAAATAATCGTGGATGGAAAAACTCTGGCAGCGCGATCCGTGGGCGTCGCAGGCGTCAACCTTGATTACGGTGGCAATGGAGTGACGTCGCTCGCACAATCGGGTCCGGGTAACTCTCCGCCCTTCAAGATTCGTCGCGCGGCAAACGGCGAACTGGAGTTCGAGCTCAACGGGGTCCTCCATACCTTCACGGCGAGCGACCGTGTGGTGAGTGGCGGCCGCCTCACCGACTACAACAGAGAGGACAACGCGAACAGCATATTTTACAACCTGTACAACGTCACAGGCGATTTGGAGGAGCTCTTCGGTTCCGGGAACGGATATCACGAAGTGCTAGTCGTGCAATCTAACATCGCCAATGGTGGACAACCCGACCTCCGTGCGTTTGCTATCGTTGGTGCTGAGACACGGGATGCCGCTCTCCCGAAGTTGGGAACGGCAAAGTTCACGGGAGGAGCGCGAATGGACATCTATCCAACGACGGGTTTCGTGAATAATTCCAGCAGTCGCTCGCGGATCAATTCGGATGTCTCCATGGTGGCCAATTTCGGCGGGGGAACCATTTCGGGAGCGATGACCAATATCTCCCTGCGGCGTCCCGGTGAGACAGACTTCACGCCGCGTCCCGGCACGTGGGTAATGGAAAAAGCCCCATTCGCTGTCAACGGCTTCACTGGCAAGCTCATGCCCGACGCGGATTACCTCGCTGCTTCTCCGGGAGTGAGTATAAGCAATACCTCTTCATATTCGGGCGCGTTCTATGGACCTGCGGCGGAAGAGGTTGGTGGCGTTCTTTCCATCAGCGGGGTCGGGCAGAACGGGATACCGTTCAATGGCGTTGGCGCCTTCAGCGCGACACGATAGCGATAGCGGCTGAACGAAGCGCGCCCCCTTGGTCGGGGCGCGCCTGAGCCTCAGGCCGCCGGCATCCGCCGCTCGACGATCTCCGCCCAGAAGGAACAGCCCGCCGGGATCGCGTCGTCGTTGAAGTCGTAGGCCGGGTGATGGACCATCGCCGTGTCGCCGTTGCCGACCAGAATGTACGCCCCCGGCCGCGCGTTCAGCATGAACGAGAAGTCCTCGCCCCCCATGACCAGCGGCGCCTCGGTGTCGCAATCCCCCGCAACGGCCCGCGCCGCCTCCACCGCATGGGCGGTCTCCGTCTCGGGGTTCACCGTCACCGGGTAGTTGCGCTGATAGCGCAGGCTCGCCGTGGCGCCGAACGCCGCGGCCGTGTTCTCGACGATCCGGCGGATGCGGTCCTCGATCATGTCCTGCACGGCCGGCTCGTGGGTCCGCACCGTGCCCTTCAGCCGCACGCCGCCCGGGATCACGTTGAACGCGGTCGTGTCCGTCTCGAACGACGTGACCGACACCACCGCCTGCTTCACCGGGTCCACGTTCCGCGCCACGATCGACTGGAGCGCCAGCACGATGTGCGAGGCCACGACCGTCGTGTCCACCCCGTCCTGGGGCTTCGCCGCGTGCGCGCCCTTCCCCTTCACCTCGATCTCGATCAGATCGGCCGCCGCGAAGAACGGGCCCGTCCGGATCGCGAAGGACCCCACCGGCTTCCCGGGCCAGTTGTGCATCCCGTAGACCTCCTGGATGCCGAACCGCTCCATCATCCCGTCGTTCACCATCTCCCGGCCCCCGCCGCCGCCCTCCTCGGCGGGCTGGAAGATCACGACGACGGTCCCGTCGAAATTCCGCGTCTCGGCAAGGTACTTCGCCGCCCCAAGAAGCATCGCCGTATGCCCGTCATGCCCGCAGGCATGCATCGCGCCCGGCGTCTTCGAGGCGTGCTCGACCCCCGTCTGCTCGTGGATCGGCAGCGCGTCCATGTCCGCGCGCAGCCCCACGACCCGCCCCGACCCGTCGCTCCGGCCCCGGATCACGCCCACGACGCCCGTCTTCCCGATCCCCGTCACCACCTCGTCGCAGCCGAACTCCCTCAGCTTGGCGGCCACGAGCGCAGAGGTCCGGTGCGTGTCGAACTGCAACTCGGGATGCGCGTGCAGGTCCCGCCGCCAGGCGGTGATCTCGGGCAGAAGCTCGGCGAAGCGGTTCCTGACGGGCATGATCTCTCTCCTTGGGTCCCATCCGGCACAGTGCCTGCGCCAGCCGAAAGCCTCAAGCCCCCGCCGTCACGCACACCCGGACGACCCGCGCCCCACGTCCTGCTTCTATCTGCCTCCAAATATCCCGGGGGGAGCCGCGCAGCGGCGGGGGGCAGAGCCCCCCTCCCCCGGCGCCGTCACGCGCAGAGGCTCTCCACGACGCGCCCCAGGAACCGTTCTCCCGCCTCGAACTGCGCCACCGTGATGAACTCGTCGGGCTGGTGCGCCTGCGCGATGTCGCCGGGGCCGCAGATGACGGCGGAATAGCCCCGCTCCTGGAACTGCCCCGCCTCGGTCCCGTAGCTCACCACATGCCGCCCGTTGTCCCCGGTGATGGACCGCACCAGGCCCTCGGCCCGCCCCATCTCTTCCGGTTCCAGCGGCGGCACGTGGAACCGCGGCGCCATCGAGATCCCCGCCTCCGGCCGGACGGCCCGCATCGCCGCCTCGATCTCGGCCACCTTCTCCCTGAGCCGCGCCTCCCACTCGGCCATGCTCTCCCCCGGCACCACGCGGAAATCCACGCCGAACCGGCAGTCGCCCGCCGTGATGTTGTGCGCGGTCCCGCCCGCGATCTGCCCCACATGCAGCGTCGTCCAGGGCGGATCGAAAAGCGCGGCCAGAGGCGTCACCGCGCCCGCCCGGTTCTCCTCGTTCATCGCATTCGCCCATTCGATCAGCTTCGCGCCCCACATGATCGCGTTGACGCCCCGGTGCATCATCGACGAATGCACCTCGTAGCCCTTCACGTGGACCGCGTAGCCCACGCCGCCCTTGTGCCCCGTCACCGCCTTCATCATCGACGGCTCGCCCACGATCACGCTGGCCGCCTTCGGCACCACGCCCGCCATCGCGTCGATCATCGGCGGCGCGCCGAGACAGCCCACCTCCTCGTCATACGACAGGGCAATCTGCAACGGCCGTTTCACCCCCCGCGACAGCGCCAGCGGCACCGCCGCCAGCGCCAGCGCGTCGAAGCCCTTCATGTCCGCCGTCCCGCGCCCGTAAAGCCGCCCGTCCCGCTCCACCACCGTGAAGGGGTCCGTCGCCCAGACCTGCCCGTCCACAGGCACGACGTCCGTATGGCCCGAGAGCACCACGCCCCCCTCGACCTCCGGCCCCGCGCTCGCGAAGAGCGACGCCTTCCGCCCCGTCGCGTCATAGACCCGGTGCGCCCTGACGCCGAACCCGGCCAGGTACTCCTCGACCCAGTCCACCAGATCGAGGTTGCTCTCCCGGCTCACCGTCGGAAACGCCACCAGCCGGTCGAGGATCTCCCGTGCCGTCAATGCCTTGCCCACCGAAGTTCCTCCTCTCACGCCGCGTCGCGCGTGAACCCGCCCCAGTCGCCTCGCAGGACCAGGTGCCCCGGCGCCACCTCGTCGTAGACCGACGGCGCCGCCTCGTGGCCCACCGGGAAGATCGGCGACGGGATCGGCTTGAAGTTCAGGTCCCGCTCCGACTTCCGCTGCCGAGGGTCCGCGATCGGCACGGCCTTCATCAGGGACCGCGTGTAGGGGTGGCGCGGGTCCTCGAAGATCTGCCGCCGCGTCCCCAGCTCCACGATCCGGCCCAGGTACATCACCCCCACATGGTGCGACACCCGCTCCACCACCGCCATGTCGTGGCTGATGAACAGGATCGAGATGCCGAGGTCCGCCTGCAGCTCCATCATCAGGTTCAGCACCTGCGCCTGCACGCTGACGTCGAGCGCCGATACCGCCTCGTCCGCCACGATGAGCTTGGGCTTCAGCGCCAGCGCCCGCGCGATGGCGATCCGCTGCCGCTGCCCGCCCGACAGCTCGTGCGGATAGCGCCGCATGAAGCTGCGCGGCAGCTCCACCCGGTCGAAGAGCTGCGCCACCCGGTCTGTGATCTCGCTTCCCGAGGCGAGGTTGTAGTTCCGGATCGGCTCGGCCACCTGGTCGATCAGCTGCATCTGGGGGTTGAGCGAGGCGAAGGGGTCCTGGAAGACCATCTGCATGTCCCGCCGCGCCTGCCGCAGCTCTCCCGGACCGAAGGCGATCACGTCCTTCCCGTCCAGCCGCACCTCGCCCGACAGCGGCTCGACCAGCCGCAGGATCGACCGTCCGCAGGTCGACTTGCCGCAGCCCGATTCGCCGACAAGGCTCAGCGTCTCGCCCGCCAGGATGCGGAAGGACACGTCCTCGACCGCATGGACGTTCGCCACCGTCCGCCGCAGGAACCCGCCCTTCACCGGGAAGCGCGTCACGAGATGCCTGACCTCGAGCAGCACGCGGCTTTCGGCCACCTCGATCGGCCCCGTCACCTTCGGCTCGACCCCCATCAGCCGCATCGGCTCCGGCGCGTCCTTTCCCGTCATCTCGCCCAGCTTCGGGACCGCCGCCAGAAGCGCCTTCGTGTAGTCGTGCCTGGGGTTCTCGAAGATCTCGGTGACCGGCCCCTCCTCGACCTTGCGGCCGCGGTACATCACCACCACCCGGTCGGCCATCTGCGCCACGACGCTCATGTCGTGCGTGATGAACATGACCGCCGTGCCCGTCTCGCGCTTCAGCCGGTCGATCAGCGCGAGGATCTCGGCCTGGATCGTCACGTCGAGCGCCGTGGTCGGCTCGTCCGCGATGAGAAGCCGCGGCTCGCAGGCCAGCGCGATGGCGATCACCACGCGCTGCCGCATCCCGCCCGACAGCTCGTGCGGATACTGCCCCAGCCGCCGCTCGGGTTCCGGAATCCGCACCTGCCGCAGAAGTTCCAGCGCCCTCTCCCGCGCCTCGGCCTTCGACAGCCCCTTGTGGACGCGCAGATGCTCGGTCAGTTGCCGCCCCACCGTGAACACCGGGTTGAGCGAGGTCATCGGCTCCTGGAAGATCATCCCGATCTCGTTGCCCCGGATCGTCCGCATCAGCGACGACGAGGCCTTGGCCACGTCCATCGGCGCCGCACCCTGCCCGCGGTCGAACAGGATCCGCCCGCCCGCGATGTGCCCGCCCCCGAACTCGACAAGCCGCATCAGCGACAGCGACGACACCGACTTCCCCGACCCGCTCTCGCCCACGACGCAGACCGTCTCTCCGGGGCCGATCGCGAAGCTCACGTCCTCCACGCCCACGACGGTGCCGTCCTTCGTCTCGAACTCCACGCGGAGGTTCTCGAAGCGGGCGATGGGGTGGTCGAGCATCGGGGGTCTCTCTCCTGCGACGCCGCCGACGCTACGGGGACAATCCGGCGGGTGTCAAACGCCGCCGCGCGACTTCCCGGGGCCCGACGCGCGCTTTTTCATCATGCGACCGCGGATCGCGCAGTTGCCCCTGCGGCAACGCTTGCAATTCGAACGGAAACCGGCAGAGACTTCAACGATCCGCGCCGGGACGGGGGCGGACGGACATCAACGACCAGAACCGGAGCACGGTGATCCTCACCACGTCTCACGAGAAAAGACCCGTTCCTCCCGCCAAGACGCGGGAGCCGAGGCAACGAGCTTGTCCAATAGGGAGTCTACCAATGAAAACGAGAACAGCGCTTCTGGGCGCGGCAGCGGCCGTGGCCCTGGCCCCGGCGGCGTTCGCCGAACGCGGCGCCGACGGCCATGTCAACATCATCTACTGGCAGGCGCCGTCGATCCTGAACCCCTACCTGTCGGGCGGGACGAAGGACATCGAATCCGCCTCCATGATCATCGAGCCGCTGGGCCGCTACGACCAGGACGGCAACATGGTCGCCTATCTCGCCGAGGAGATCTAGACCGTCGAGAACGGCGGCGTGAGCGAAGACCTCACCTCGATCACCTGGAAGATCAAGCCGGGCCTGCTGTGGTCTGACGGGACACCCTTCACCTCGGCCGACGTCGTGTTCACGGCCGAATACTGCATGCATCCCGAGGGCGGCTGCGCGCAGGGAGCCAAGTTCGACGGCGTCGCGTCGGTCGAGGCGATCGACGACCTGACGGTGAAGGTCACCTTCACCGGGCCGAAACCCGTCCCCTACGGCCCCTTCATGGGTGGCCAGTCCCCGATCATCCAGAAGGCGCAGTTCGAGAACTGCCTCGGCGCCAACGCGCCCACCTGCACCGAAGCCAACTTCAATCCCATCGGGACCGGCCCCTTCCGCGTCACGGACTTCAAGCCGAACGACGTGATCGCGATGGAAGCGAACCCGAATTACCGCGATCCGGCGAAGCCGGCCTTCGCAACGGTCACCTTCAAGGGCGGCGGGGATGCGGCCGCCGCGGGTCGCGCCGTCCTCGAGACCGGCGAATTCGACTACGCCTGGAACCTCCAGCTCGCCCCCGACGTGCTCCAGGGCATGGTCGCCGCCGGCAAGGGCGAGGCGATGTCGGCCTTCGGCACGCTCGTGGAGCGGATCGAGGTCAACATGACCAATCCCTCGCCCTCGCTTCCCGAAGGCGAACGCTCCACGCTCGCCCATCCGCACCCGTTCCTGACGGATCCGGCGGTGCGCGCGGCGCTGTCCAAGGCCATCGACCGCGAGCTGCTCGTCGAGGTCGGCTACGGCCAGGCGGGACGCCCCACCTGCAACCTCGTGCCCAACCCGCCGATGTTCGCGTCGGACAACACGGACTGCATCGTGCAGGACATCGAGGGCGCCAAGGCCATGCTCGAAGAGGCCGGCTGGGTCGATTCGAACGGCGACGGCGTGCGCGAGAAGGACGGGGTCGAGCTCCGGATGCTCTACCAGACCTCCACCAACGCCGTGCGCCAGGACTTCCAGGCGCTCATCAAGCAGTGGTGGGAGGAGATCGGCTTCGCGGTCGAGCTGCGCAACATCGACGCCTCGGTGTTCTTCGGCGGCGACCCGGGCAGCCCGGACACCTTCCAGAAGTTCTACGCGGACGTGGAGATGTACGCGAACAACTTCGACGGCACCGACCCGCAGGCCTACCTCGCGGCCTACCGCTGCGGCAACGAGCCGAACCCGGCGAACGGCTGGCAGGGCGAGAACATCAACCGCTTCTGCGACCCCGCCTACGACGCGCTCCTCGACGAACTCGCCCGGACCGCGGTGCTCGAAGAGCGCGGGCGGATCGCCCGCGCGCTCAACGAAATGCTGACCAAGGAAACCAACACGATCATCCCGCTCGTCGACCGCGGCCGCGTCTCGGCCCGCTCGAACAGCCTCGGCGGCGTCGTGCTGAACACCTGGGACAGCGAGCTCTGGAACGTCGCCGACTGGTACCGCATCAAGTGACGTGACACCCGGCGCGGTCCCGGACACCGGGACCGCGTCTCAAGTCGACCCTCCCATCAGTCGAGGCGCCGATGCTCCAGTACACTGCACGCCGGCTGGTCCTAGCGATCCCGACGCTGCTCCTGATCTCCCTCGTGATCTTCCTGCTCCTCGAACTCGCCCCCGGCGACCCGATGGCGCAGATGCCCCTCACCATTCCCCCCGACGTGCGCGAACGCATGCGCGAGGCGCTGGGGCTCTCCGATCCGACCTACATCCGCTTCGGCAAGTGGCTCTGGCAGTTCTTCGTCGTCGAGCCGCTGCACCTGATCGACATCCTCTTCGGCACCACCTTCGCCGAGGGCCAGCAGCGCGTGATCTCCTGGCAGACCCGGTCGCCCGTGATGGACATCGTGGCCCAGCGCATCCCCCAGACGCTCTGGGTCGTGGGCGTGGCCTACCTCGTCGCCATCGCCATCGCGCTGCCCATCGGGATCTATTCGGCCTACCGCCAATACAGCTGGTTCGACCAGATGGGCACCTTCGTGACGATGGTGGGCTTCTCTGTCCCGCCCTTCTTCTCGGGCGTGCTCGTCATCGTGATCTTCTCGATCCAGCTCGGCTGGTTCCCCTCGATCTACGACACCACGCTCGTCGTGAACTCCTGGGACAGCTTCGTGCGTCAGCTCCAGCAGATGTTCCTGCCGGTGATGGTGCTGGCGCTCCAGATCACCTCGCAGCTCTCGCGCTTCATGCGCTCCTCGATGCTCGACAACCTCAACCAGGACTACGTCCGCACCGCCCGCGCCAAGGGCCTGAGCGAGCGCGTCGTCGTCCTCGTCCACGTGCTCCGCAACTCGATGATCCCGGTCGTCACCGTCATCGCGCTCGGCATCCCGTCGATCTTCGGGGGGGCGATCATCACCGAACAGGTGTTCAAGGTGAACGGGATCGGCCAGCTCCTCATCACGGCGATCTACGCCAACGACCTGCCGATGGTGCAGACGCTCGTCTTCATCTTCGCCATCCTCATCGTGCTCTTCAACCTGATCGCCGACATCCTCTACGGCATCCTCGACCCGAGGATCCGCTATGACTGACCGCCCCGAGACGCCCGCCGCGGGCGGTCCCATGTCGCTCGCCCCGGATACCGCGCCGCCCGTCACGGTCGAGCCCCGGATCGCCGAGGCGTCGAACATCGGCCGTCCGCCCCGCAGCCAGTGGGTCGACGTCTGGCAGCAGTTCAAGTCGCACCGCGGCGCGCTCTGGGGCTTCGCGATCTTCGTCGCCATCCTCGCCTTCGTCTTCCTCGGCCCGCTGGTCTACTGGAACAGCGCCACGCAAGTCCCAACCGGCCGCGCCTTCCTCGACGCGCGGGACACGCGGCCGATCTACACCGCGCTCTGGGACGCCTCGGCCAAGGTCAACTGGCAATACCCCCTCGGCACCGACCAGCTCGGCCGCGACCATCTCGCGCGGCTCATGTTCGGCGGGCAGGTCTCCATCGCCGTCGGCCTGACCGCGATGATCCTCTCGGTGCTCCTCGGCACGCTCATCGGCGTCGTGGCCGGGTTCTTCCGTGCCCTCGACGGACCCCTCATGCGGCTCACCGACCTCTTCCTCGCGCTGCCGCTCCTGCCGCTCCTCCTCGTCGCCGTGCTCCTGTTCCGGGAGCCCCTGTCCTCCCGCCTCGGGCCCGAGGGCGGGACCTTCGTCCTCATCGTCACGCTGATCGGGATCACGTCCTGGATGCAGACGGCCCGCATCGTGCGCGGCGACATCCTCGCGCTCAAGGAACGCGAGTTCATCCTCGCCGCCCGCTCCATCGGCACCTCGCCCTTCGGGATCATCGGCCGCCACCTCCTGCCCAACGTGCTCTCGCCCATCATGGTCTCGGCCACGCTCGGCATCGCGACCGCGATCATCACCGAAAGCGCGCTGTCCTTCCTCGGCTTCGGGTTTCCCCCGGACTTCCCGACCTGGGGCAAGCTCCTCTTCGACAGCGTGGACCGGATGCGCCAGTTCCCCGAACGGGTGATCTGGCCGGGCGCGCTCATCTCGCTCACCGTGCTGTCGGTCAACTACATGGGCGACGGCCTGCGCGACGCCCTCGACCCCCGCATCCGCGGGCGCTGACGGGGGGCGCCGCCGCCGGCGCCCCTTGATTCCGCCCCTCCGCATCCTCCATATCCCGGGGAACGCGCGGAGACCCCATGTTCGAGACCCTCGGCTTCGAGACGCTGACGCCGCTTGAGGCGGCGCTGATCTTCGGCCTCCTCACCGGCGCCGCCTTCGGAGCGCTGGCCGAACTCACGCGCTTCTGCTTCCGCCGGAGCCTCGTCGGACCCGAGGGCGACCGCCGCGCCGCCATGGGCGTCTGGATGACCGCGCTCGCCGCCGCCCTCCTCGGCACGCAAGGCGCCGTGGCCGCAGGCATCATCAGCTTCACCGGCCACCGCTTCCACGCCCCCGCGCTGCCCGCGCTCGCCATTGTGACCGGCGGGCTTCTCTTCGGCGCGGGCATGGTGCTGACCCGCGGCTGCGCCTCGCGCCTCACCGTGCTCGCGGGCTCCGGCAACCTCCGCGCGGCCCTCGTCCTCCTCGCCTTCGCCGTCACGGCCCACGCGACGCTCCGCGGCGCCCTGGCGCCCCTCCGCACCACGCTCGCCTCCGTCACTATCCCGCTGGGAGAGATCACCTCCCTGGCCGCCCTCCCCGGCGGCGCGGCGCTCTGGACCGCGCTTCTCGCCGCCGCCGCGCTCCTCATCGCCGCCCGCTCGGGCGCGCGGCCCCGCGACCTCGCCCTCGCTGTCCCCCTCGGCCTCCTCGTCCCGCTCGCCTGGGTCACGACCGGCCTCGTCCTCCAGGACGACTTCGACCCGATCCCGATGGAAAGCCTCTCCTTCACCGCCCCTTGGGCCGAGGCGCTGTTCTGGACGGTCGCGGCCACCTCCATCGCCGCGGGCTTCGGCGCAGGGCTCGTCGGCGGCACCCTCGCGGGCGCGCTCGCCGCCTCCCTCGCCGGCCGCCGCTTCCGGTGGCAAAGCTTCGAAACCCCCCGCCAGACCGGCCGCTACCTGCTGGGCGCGGTCCTCATGGGCCTGGGCGGCGTCCTCGCGGGGGGCTGCACCGTGGGCGCGGGCCTCGGCGGCATCCCCACGCTCTCCCTCGCCGCCCTCCTGGCACTCGCGAGCATCGCTGCAGGCGCGCTCCTCACCGACCGCGTCGTCGACGGCGCCCGCGCCGGGCGCGCGGTCGCGGCCCGCTAGTCTACTTCTCCACTTCCTGCCGGATCCGCCGGATCCCGAGCCAGACGAGCAGCACCACCACCGGCGTCACCCCCGCCGCCAGCCATGCCTTCCCGACTCCCAGCGCCCCCTCCACCGGTCCGAGCAGGTAGAGCGCAAGGTTCACGGCGTAATAGCTGATCGCCACGACCGACAGCCCCTCGACCGTCCGCTGGAGCCTGAGCTGCATGTCCGCCCGCTTGTCCATGGACGCGAGCAGCTCCTGGTTCTGCGCCGACCGCTCCACGTCCACCCGAGTGCGGAGCAGGTTGCCCGCCCGCGTCGCCCGCTCGGCCATCTGCTGGAGCCTCAGCTCCCCCGCCTTCACCGTCCGCATCGCCGGATCGAACCGGCGCATCATGAACTCCTCGAAGGTCTGGCGCCCCTCGAACCGCTCCTCGCGCATCACCTCGACCCGCTGGTGCACCAGCGCCTCGTAGGCCGCCGTCGCCCCGAAGCGGAACGACGACCGCGCCAGCATGTTCTCGAGCTCGGCCGAGACCTTGAGAAGCCCCTTCAGCGTCTCGTCCGCGCTCTTGAGGTGCTCCGCGTTCATGCCCCCCATCAGGTCGGTCAGCTCCTGGTCGAGCACGGTGAGCCGCGGCCCGCTCTCGCGCACACGCGCCAGTCCCAGCATCGACATCGTCTTGTAGGTCTCGATCTCGCAGAGCCGCTGCACGATCCGCCCGATCCGCCGCGGGCTCGTGTCCGGCCGGACGAAGACCGCGAAGCGCATGTGCCCTGCGGGGTCGATCCGGAAATCGCCCCCGATGACCGCCGCGCCGTCGAGGATGCGGCTGACGGCCAGGCTCTCCGACACGAACCACTCGTCGAGCTTCTCGCCGATCCCCTCGTCTCCCGCCATCTCCTCCACCCGGATCAGCGCCGACGTCAGCCGTGTCCCCGGCGCCTCGGCCAGCCAGTCCTCGGGAAAGACGCTGAAGGTATGCGCATCGAAGGGACGGCCCGCCACGCCGGGACCGAAGAGCGTGTAGGTGACGAACTCGGTGTGGCTCTCCCACTTGAGCTTGTGCCGCCCGATCTCGCCGAAATAGTGCGTGGCCCCCGGCTGCGGATGCTGCGCGCCGAACCGGTCGAGCAGCGCGATCAGATGCGCCCGGTCGAGCGCCCGGTCCCGCTGCGCCGCGTCCTTGGGCTGCTTGATCGCCAGATAGGCCGCCCGGCAGGGCGCCTCGAGCGACGGGAAGGGCCGGGCGTGCAGCTCGTTGGCAAGCTGGTAGCGCAGCGGGTGGTCGTCGATCATCGGCATCGGGCGCGCGCCTCTACGTGAGTTGCCCGCACCCTACTCCGATTCCCGCTGGTGTAAACCAGAAAAGCCGGGACATTTCAGTGACTTGGCCGCGCACGACGGTATACCGTCCTCTCCGCGCCGGGGGGTCCGGGGGGCGGAGCCCCCCGGGCGGTCGCCGCGCGCAGGCGCGGCGAAACCCGTCACATCACCACGACGTCGAGCGGCGGGAAGCCGTTGAACCCGACCGAGGAGTAGGTCGAGGTGTAGGCCCCGGTGTTCCGGATCAGCACCCGGTCGCCGCTCTTCAGCGCCATCGGCAGCATGACGGGGCGCTTCTCGTAGAGCACGTCGGCCGAGTCGCAGGACGGCCCCGCCATGATGCACGGCCCCATCGCCTCGCCATCGTGCGGCGTCACGAACTGGTAGCGGATCGCCTCGTCCATCGTCTCGGCCAGCCCCGAGAACTTCCCGATGTCGAGATACACCCAGCGGTGCATGTCCCGGTCGGACTTCCGGCTCACCAGCATCACCTCGCAGGCGATCACGCCCGCTTCCGCCACGAGACCCCGTCCGGGCTCCGCCATGATCCGCGCCACCGGCCCGAAGCGCTCGGTGACGAGCTCCATCACGCGGGCAGCATACTCCGTCGGCCCGTCGATCGACTCGCCGTAGAACGCCGGGAACCCGCCGCCGATGTTCAGCATCGACAGCTCATGTCCCGCCGCCCGACCCGCGTCCCAGATCCGCGCCATCTCGTCGAGCGTCACGGCCCAGCTGTTGGCCCGCTTCGTCTGGGAGCCCACGTGGAACGAGAAGCCCACCGGCGTCAGCCCCAGCTCCGTCGCCCGGCCGAGCAGCCGCACCGCCATCTCCCGGTCGCAGCCGAACTTACGCGTGAGCGGCCAGTCGGCCTCCGAGGTCTCGACGATGAGCCGGATGTAGACCTGCGCCCCCGGCGCATGCGCCGCGATCTTCTCGAGCTCCTCCTCGGCATCCGCCGCGAAGAGCACGAGCCCCGCGGCATGCGCGAAGGCGATGTCCGACGGCCGCTTGACCGTGTTCCCGAACGAGATCGTCTCCGGCCGCGCGCCGAGGCTCAGGCACAGCTCGATCTCGCCCCGCGAGGCGGCATCGAAATGCGATCCCAGCGCCACCAGCCGCTCGATGATCGCGCGGGCGGGGTTGGCCTTCACGGCATAGTGGATGTCCGCCTGTCCGAGCCCCGCCTTCAGCGCGCGGTAGTTCGCCTCGACCACGTCGATATCGAGGACAAGCGTCGGGCGCCCGAAGTCCTGCGCCGCAGCGAAGGCTTCTAGTCGGGACGGGACAGCAACGGGAGAGGCGTTCGCCCCCGCGAAATGCATCGTCATGGTCATCTCCAATAGACCCGGCCAGATAGGCCGCTCAGTTCCAAGGAGACGTTACCGTCGCTGCATAAACGCGTGGCTGGTTGCCGTGGCCAGAGGCGCGTGCGTTGGCGTCTGTAAGAGCGCGATATGGGGCCAATGCCGAGTCGTGACAAGACCTTTTCGCGGGCAATGCCGCACATATTTCAGGCGCCGAGTCCCGCGGGTCACACATCCCCTTGGGGCGGCGGCTCCCACAGTTCCAAGGGATTGCCCTCGGGGTCATGGATGCGCGCAAAGCGCCCCGCCTCGCCGTCCCACTCCGCCCTCGTCTCGACGGGAATTCCCCGCGCACGGAGGTCCGCCAGCAGCGCGTCGAGATCCTCCACCCGGAAGTTGACCATGAAGGCCTGCTCCGGCCGCCCGAAGTAGTCCGTGTCGGCCGCGAACGGCGCGAAGACCGTGAACCCCGCCTCCTGCCGCCAGAGGTCGGGCGGCTGCCCGATCCCCAGCACCTCGCGATACCAAGCCGCCAGCGCCGCGGGATCCCGCGCGCGGAAGAAGACGCCACCGATGCCCGTGACCCTGCCGCCCATGCGCGGCAGTCTATCCTGCGGACGCCCTCCCACGAAGCGGAAAGCGCCCCCTGCTTCCCGTTGGACCAAATACTCCCGCCGGAGGCACAGCGGCCCCGGCTTGAAGCCGGGGCCGCCAACACATCTCTCGCGCCGCAGGCGCTCATTCGAGGCCCCGCGCCAGCGGGGCCGGCCCCGGCTCAAGGCCGGGGCAGGCCCCGGTTCAAGGCAGGGGCAGGCCCCGGTTCAAGGCCGGGGCAGGCCCTCACTCGATCTTCGGCAGGAGCTCGTCCAGCGACTTCTTTGCATCGCCATAGAACATCCGCGTGTTCTCCTTGTAGAACAGCGGGTTCTCGATCCCCGAATACCCCGTCCCCTGCCCGCGCTTCGACACGAAGACCTGCTTCGACTTCCACACCTCGAGCACCGGCATGCCTGCGATGGGGCTGTTGGGGTCCTCCTGCGCGGCCGGGTTCACGATGTCGTTCGACCCGATCACGATGGCCACGTCCGTCTCGGGGAAGTCCTCGTTGATCTCGTCCATCTCGAGCACGATGTCGTAGGGCACCTTCGCCTCGGCCAGCAGCACGTTCATGTGCCCCGGCAGCCGCCCCGCCACGGGGTGGATCGCGAAGCGCACCGTCTTGCCCCGCGCCCGGAGCTTCCGGGTCAGCTCGCTCACCGACTGCTGCGCCTGTGCCACGGCCATGCCGTAGCCCGGCACGATGATGACCGACTCCGCGTCGTTCAGCGCCGCCGCGACCCCGTCCGAGTCGATGGCGATCTGCTCGCCCTCGACCGCCATCGCGGGCCCCGTCGTGTTGCCGAACCCTCCCAGGATCACGCTGACGAAGGACCGGTTCATGGCCTTGCACATGATGTAGGACAGGATCGCACCCGAGGAACCCACGAGCGCGCCCACCACGATCAGGAGGTCGTTCGACAGCGAGAACCCGATGGCCGCCGCCGCCCAGCCTGAATAGCTGTTCAGCATCGAGACGACGACGGGCATGTCCGCGCCCCCGATCCCCATGATCAGGTGGTATCCGATGAAGAAGGCCAGGAGCGACATCAGGATCAGCGTCCAGGACCCCGCCCCGCCCACGTAGGCGAGGAGAAGGACGAAGGACAGCGCCGCCGCGCCTGCGTTCAGCATGTGCCCGCCGGGCAGCTGGATCGCCTTGGTGTCGACCTTGCCCGCGAGCTTGCCGTAGGCGATGACCGACCCCGTGAAGGTCACCGCGCCGATGAAGACGCCGAGGAAGACCTCGACCCGCAGGATCGTGATCTCGCGCGCGAACTTCTCGGCGACCTTGAGCGCAAAGCCCGAGACGCCCGCGAAGAGGTCCGGCTGCCCCGCGACCGTCGCGCAGGAGATCGCGCTCAGCATCGGGTCGCAGGACGTGATCCCCGCATCGCGCAGCATCGCGGCCACGCGCGTCATCTCGATCTCGGCGTTGAAGCCGATGAAGACGGCGGCCAGACCCACGAGCGAATGCATCGCCGCCACGAGCTGCGGCATCTCCGTCATCTGCACCCGCTGCGCGACGTTCCAGCCCGCCGCGCCGCCAAGGCCCAGGAGCACGAGCGCCACGAACCAGTTGCCCGATCCGTCGCCCATCATCGTGGCGACGATGGCGAGCGCCATGCCCGCCACGCCGTACCAGACGGCGCGCTTGGCGCTCTCCTGCCCCGACAGCCCGCCGAGCGACAGGATGAAGAGAATGGCGGCCACGACATAGGCCGCGGTGGTGAATCCGATTTCCATGCCCGCGGCCCCTTACGACTTCTGGAACATGGCGAGCATCCGGCGCGTGACCTGGAAGCCCCCCACGATGTTCACGCCCGCCATCAGCACCGACAGCGCGGCGAGGAGGATGACGAGGTTGCTCCCCGATCCGATCTGCAACAGCGCGCCGAGGATGATGATCGACGAGATCGCGTTGGTGATCGACATCAGCGGCGTGTGCAGCGAATGGCTCACGTTCCAGATCACCTGGAAGCCCACGAAGACGGCCAGCACGAAGACGATGAAATGCGCCATGAAGGACGCGGGCGTCACCAGCCCCAGCAGGAGGATGAGCGCGCCGCCGCCTGCCAGCAGCGACACCTGCGTCTTCGTCTGGGCCTTGAACGCCGCGACCTCCTGCGCCCGCCGCTCCGCGGGCGTCAGCTCCTTCGGCTTCTCCTTCGGCTTCGCGGCGGCGATCGCCTGCACCTTCGGCGGCGGCGGCGGCCAGGTGACGTCACCGTCGTAGGTGACCGTCGCGCCCCGGATCACGTCGTCCTCCATGTTGTGGACCAGCGCGCCGTCCTTGCCCGGCGTCAGGTCCGACATCATGTGCCGGACGTTCGTCGAATAGAGCGTGGACGACTGCGCGGCCATCCGGCTCGGGAAATCGGTGTAGCCGACGATGGTCACGCCATTGTCGGTCACGATCTTCTGGTCCGGCACCGTCAGGTCGCAGTTGCCCCCGCGCTCGGCGGCGAGGTCCACGATCACCGACCCCGGCTTCATCATCCCCACCATGTCCGCGGTCCAGAGCTTCGGCGCAGGCCGGCCCGGGATCAGAGCGGTCGTGATGACGATGTCCATCTCGGGCGCCAGTTCGCGGAACTTCGCCAGCTGCTTCTCCCGGAACTCAGGAGACGACGGCGCCGCATAGCCGCCCGTCGCCGCCCCGTCCTGCGTCTGCTCGAACTCGAGGAAGACGAAGTTCGCCCCCATCGACTCGATCTGCTCGGCGACCTCCGGCCGCACGTCAAAGGCGTAGACGATCGCGCCGAGCGACGTCGCCGTCCCGATGGCAGCCAGACCCGCTACGCCGGCACCCACGACAAGCACCTTCGCCGGCGGCACCTTGCCCGCCGCCGTCACCTGCCCCGTGAAGAACCGCCCGAAGTTGTTCCCGGCCTCGATCACCGCGCGATAGCCCGCGATGTTCGCCATGGACGACAGCGCGTCCATCTTCTGCGCGCGGGAAATCCGCGGCACCATGTCCATCGCGATGACGTTGGCGCCCTTGTCCTTGGCGATCCCCATCAGCGCCTCGTTCTGACCGGGATAGAAGAACGAGATCAGCGTCTGCCCCTTGCGGAGCTTCTTGGCTTCCGCCTCCGTCGGCGGCCGCACCTTCGCCACCACGTCCGCGGCCTTCCAGAGCGCGGCCGCGGTCTTCACGACCTCCACGCCCACGGCCTTGTAGGCCTCGTCCGAGAACCCGGCGGCGGCGCCCGCGCCCGCCTCGATCACGCACTCGTAGCCGAGCTTCTGAAGCTGAACCGCGCTGTCGGGCGTCATCGCCACCCGCGCTTCGCCTTCGAGGATTTCCTTCGGTGCCCCGATCTTCACGTGCGTCTATCCCCCGTGTTTTCCGGTCCGCCAGATGTGGCTCTCAAAGCCGCCCCGTCCATTACACAGCGCAACAATGTTTCACAAGGCATGCGGAAAAGGTGCGGACCATTCACGCCCAGCGGCGCACCCGCGCCGCCCAGGCCTCCCATTCCGCCCCGAACCGCGCCTTGAGCCGCGCCTCCTCGGGCACGATGAACCGCGCCGTGATGACGGCCACGAAGACCGGGACAAGCGCCAGCGCCAGCACCGAATCCCACCTCAGCCCCAGCCCGGCCAGGATCAGCGCGTCGCCCAGGTAGATCGGGTTCCGCGACAGGCGGTAGACGCCGGAGGTCACGATGGCCGACGGCTCCTCATGCGGGATGATCGTCGTCCGCGCCCGCCGGAATTCCACCGCCGCAGCCACCGCCAACGCCAGCCCCGCGACGACCAGTAGCGGCCCGATCCAGTCGCCCGCTGCCCCGAACGATCCCACGGGCCACCACTCCGCCTGCACCCATCCGAGTGCGGCGAAGACCCCGAGCCAGACAGGCGGCAGATCGATCCATTTCATGGCCCCGTCCTAGACGTGCCCGCGTCGCCCCGCCACGGGGAAATCGCTTGACGGAAAGTGCACCGCCCCCGACCATGCCCCCGACCCTCGGCACCGCCGCGTCCGAACGGCGCCCCTGGGCACCCGAGGCGGTTCATCGGCCAGCCCGACCTGTCGACCATCAGGCAAGGGAGGAGCCGGCCATGCGCGCAGTCACCATCCTCGGACCGTCCCAGTCAGGAAAGACAACCCTGGCGGACTCACTTGCGGCCCTCGAGGGCCGCCCCACCACCACGCAGATCGGCGACAGCCTCACCCTCCGCACCTTCACCTACCTCGGCGAGGACTGGGCCTCCCTCGACATCGCGGGCGGAAGCGACCACCTCCCCGCCGCCGCGCAAGCGCTCGCCGCCTCCGACGCCGCCGTCCTCTGCGTCCCCCCCGACCCCGACGCCGCCCCCCTCGCCGCCCCCTACCTTCGGCTCGTGGAGGCCAGCGGCGTCCCCGTCTTCCTCTTCGTCAACCGCATGGACCAGGCGCAGTCGCGCATCCGCGACACGGTGGCCGCGCTCCAGTCCTACGCGGCTCATTCCATCGTCCTCCGCCAGGTCCCGATCCGCGAGGGTGGGCACGTCACCGGCGCCGTCGACCTCATCTCCGAACGCGCTTGGCACTACGAGGACGGGAAGCCGTCCTCCCTCGTCCAGATCCCCGCCGACCTGATCGACCGCGAGCGCGAGGCGCGCACCGAACTCCTCGAACACCTCGCCGATTTCGACGACGCGCTGCTCGAACAGCTCATCGAGGACAAGGCCCCTCCGACCGACCGCGTCTATGCCCTGATCGCGGACCTTCACAGACACAACGACATCATCGCGGCCTACCTCGGGGCGGCGGCGCACCGCAACGGCGTGAACCGCCTGATGAAGTCCCTGCGGCACGAGGCCCCCGCGCCCGAGGACACCCTCCTCCGCCTTGGCCTCGGCAGCGGAGTCACGGCCATCGGCATCGCCGCGGACCAGAAGAAGCACGTGGGAAAATCCGTGCTCCTGCGCGACTTCGGCGGACGCCTCGCGCAGGGCTCCCCCCTCGGCGGCGCCCCGATCGGCGCGCTCCAGACCCCCTCCGGCTCCACCCTCGCCGGCCCCCTCGCCGCCGGCGCCCTCGCCCTCGCGCTCCGCTCCGACCACCTCGACCGCGGCCGCGCCTTCACCCCGGACGGAACGCTCGACCTCCCCGCATGGACGCGCGGGGCGCCGCCTGCGCTGCGCCGCATCCTCACGCCGGCCCACGACAAGGACGACGCCCGCCTCTCCGCCGCCGTCGCCCGCCTGGCCGCGGTGGACCCCGGCCTCATGTCGGGCCAGGACGAAGCGACGGGCCACGTCACAGCCGCCTTCCAGGGACCGATGCACCTGCGCGCCACCCTCGACCGCCTCGCCGCCGACTTCGGAGTCGAGGCGAAGGCCGACCCCGTCCCGCCGACCTACCGCGAGACGATCCGCAGCACGGTCTCCCGCCAGCACCGCCACAAGAAGCAGACGGGCGGGGCCGGCCAGTTCGCCGAGGTCCACCTGACCGTCCGCCCCCTCCCCCGAGGAACCGGCTTTCACTTCGAGGAGACGGTCAAGGGCGGCACGGTCCCGAAGAACTACATCCCCGCGGTCGAACAGGGCGCCCGCGACGCGATGGCGTCAGGTCCCTTCGGCTTCCCCGTCGTCGACGTGGCGGTGACGCTGACCGACGGCAAGGCCCACGCGGTCGATTCGTCGGACCACGCCTTCCGCCTCGCCGCCGCCGCCTGCGTGCGCGAGGCGCTGCGCGAGGCGAAGCCGGTCGTCCTCCAGCCCATCGACCGGATCGCGGTCCACCTTCCCTCCGTCTGGTCGGGCGCGCTCGTGGGCCTCGTCTCCTCGCTCAAGGGCCAGGTGCAGGGCTTCGAGGCGCATCCCGCCGCCCGCGGCTGGGACGTGTTCCGCGCCCTCCTTCCCGAAGCCGCGCGGGACGACCTCCTCCAGTCCCTCGGCGGCCTCGCCCACGGCACCGGCTGGCTCGAGGCCGAGCTCGACCACTACGAGGATCTCGAGCCGCAGGAGGCCGAGCGGGTGCGGAAGGCTCACGCCGAAGCCATGTGAGACGGGGCGACGGCGCGCGCGCCCTGCGAGCCTCCCGCGGCCCGGGTGGCGCGCGGAGGAGCCATACGATATCCATACGCGACCCATACGCTTTCCATACGCCCCGGGAGCCGCCCCAGATGACCGACTTCGCCGCCACCCGCGCCCTCTTCGACCTGCCCGAAGGGCAGATCTACCTCGACGGCAACTCCCTCGGCCCCCTGCCGAAATCGGTGGCCGCCCGCGTGGCCCGGACCATCACCGAGGAGTGGGGCGAGATGGTGATCGGCGGCTGGAACCGCGCGGGATGGATCGCCATGCCCACCCGCATCGGCGACCGGATCGGGCGGCTGATCGGGGCGCCAGCGGGCACCGTGGTGATGGGCGACACGCTGTCGGTCAAGGTCTACCAGGCTCTTGCCTCGGCGCTGGAGCTGCGCCCGGACCGCAAGGTAATTCTGAGCGATTCCGGCAACTTCCCCTCCGATCTTTATATGGCCGACGGCCTCGTCCGCACCCTCGCCGCCGGCCACGAGCTCCGCGTCGTCGCGCCCGAGGATGTCGAGACCCACATCACCGCCGACCTCGCCGTGCTCATGCTGACCGAGGTCGACTATCGCACCGGCCGCCGCCACGACATGAAGCGGCTGACGGCCAAAGCCCACGAGGTCGGCGCGCTCACGATCTGGGACCTCGCCCATTCCGCCGGCGCCCTCCCCGTGGACCTCGCGGGCGCGGGCGCCGACTTCGCGGTGGGCTGCACCTACAAGTACCTCAACGGCGGCCCCGGCGCCCCGGCATTCATCTATGTAGATCAAGACCTTGCGCACAGCGTCCGCCCCGCCCTCTCCGGCTGGCTCGGCCACGATGCCCCCTTCGCCTTCGACCTCGACTACCGCCCCGGCCGCGGCATCGAACGCATGCGCGTGGGCACGCCCCCCATCCTGCAACTCGCCGCCCTCGACGCCGCCCTCGACGTCTGGGAAGGGGTGGACATGAACGACCTCCGCGCCCGCTCCATCGAACTCACGCAAGCTTTCATCGCCGAGGTCGAGGCCCGCTGCCCCGCCCTCACCCTCGCCTCCCCCCGTGACCCCGCGCAGCGCGGCAGCCAGGTCAGCTTCCGCCACCCCGAGGGCTACGCGATCATGCAGGCCCTCATCGCGGCGGGCGTCGTGGGCGACTTCCGCGCCCCCGACATCCTGCGCTTCGGCTTCACGCCGCTCTTCATCGACCTGAACGACGTGCGCCAGGCCGTTGAAATCCTTGAAGACATCATGACGTCCAGCACCTGGGACCGCGAAGAGTTCCGCCGCCGCGCCGCGGTCACCTGAGCGCAGCCCGTCCCGGCTTCATCCTTGCGGAAGTATCCTCCGGGGAGCGCGAGAGGGGCAGACGGCGCCCCTCGCTCCGCACCCGCCGTCAGCGCAGCCAGCGGTCGTAGTCGCTCACCAGCAGGTGCGTCGGCGCCACGTCCTCCTCGATCGTGGCGAAGCGCCCGATCGGCTCCACGAAGATGTTGTCCGTCACGTCGTCGTTCACGGTCGACACCTCGCCGATCAGCACATCCCCGCCCTCGCCCCAGAAGGCGTGCCAGTCCCCCGGCATCAGCGTGACGCTCTCCCCGGGCGCGAGCTTCAGGACCTCCCCCGCCGTGAAGGGCCGCGCGATCCCGTCGCAGAGCACCGTGCCGCCCTTGTCTTCCGCGAACCGCCCCTCATCATCCGACCCGTGCAGCTTCACCGCCAGCGTCGCGCCGCCCCGGTTGATGATATCCTCGGACTTGATGATGTGGGTGTGCATGGGCGACAGCTGATCCTGCCGCGAAATCAGCAGCTTCTCGGCATAGACCATGCCCCGCCCCCGCTCGAGGTCGGCCAGCGACCCGTTGCGCAGCGTGAAGAGGAACAGTCCCATCCGGTCGAAGTCGCCCACGCCGTAGTCGGTGATGTCCCACCCCATCCGCGCGTCCACGATCCGCCGCGCATCGCCCCGCGCCTTGAATTCCGCGGGCGACCAGTAGGCGAAGGGCGGCAGGACGAAGCCGTGCCGGCGGATCATCTCGTCCGCCTCTCCCATGATCGCGTTGATCTCAGACCGCTTCATCGCCCGCTCCTCCCTGCGCTGCCTCGGCGCCTTACGTGACAGCCCCAAGCCCCGCCGTCCAGTCCAGGACCACACGCTCCAGCGCCGCCCAGTCGGTATACTCCTTGTCCTGCCCGGGCACGACGGTCTCGTCCTTCTGCGCCGCGATCCAGCGCATCGCCCAGGACTTGAAGAAATCGTATTCCGAGAACCGGAACGCCCCCGCCACATGCTCGACCCGGCCAGGCGTCCACCCCGTCTCCTCGGCGAAGCGGTCCACACAGGCCCGGAGACCTGCCCAGTCCTGCGGATCCTCCCCCGCCGCCGTCAGCGACACGGGCAGGAACAGTCCGGGCACCCGCGACAGCGCCGCCGCCTCCGCCCCGACCCAGGCCACGAGCTCCTTCTGGAAGCGCCCGGCATGGACCGACCCGGCGACCACCACCCCGTCAAAGCCCCCGGGATCCACCCCCTCGGCCTCTCCCGCCGCGATCAGCGCGGGCGCCTGCCCGGCCGCCGCGAGCCTCGCGAACACATGGCGCGCGACCTTGCGCGTCTGTCCTTCCGTGGTGGCATAGACGATGAGGATCTTCATGGGCGTGGTCTCCTTCCGCGCCCACCCTGTCAGGGATGGCGCGCGCCGCCCTTGACCCGCATCAAGCTCAGGCCGACTTCAGCCGCCGCGGCCTCTGCCCCGCCCGCCAGTCGCGCAGCGCCGCCCCGAACGCCTCGAACAGCGGGCGCGAGACGGGGTCGTTCGGCGCGTTCCACTCGGGATGCCACTGCACCCCCAGCGTGAACCCGGGCGCGCCATCCACATAGATCGCCTCGGGCGTGCCGTCGTCGGCCTCCCCGTCGATCACGATCCGCGCCCCCGGCCGCTTGATCCCCTGCCCGTGGAGCGTGTTGGTCCGCACGACCTGCGCCCCCATCAGCCGGTGGAACACGCCGCCCTCGGTGAAGGTCACGTCGTGGCGCAGCTCGAACTTCTCCTCGAGCGTCCCCTCGGGCGGCATCCGATGGTTCATCCGCCCCGGCAGGTCCCGGATCTCGGGATGGAGCGACCCGCCCAGAGCGACGTTCACCTCCTGGAAGCCCCGGCAGATGGCGAGGAACGGCTGCCCCCGCTCCACGCAGGCGCGCACCAGCGGCAGGACGATCGCGTCGCGCGCCCGGTCGAAGGCGCCATGCGCCGCCGTCGCCTCCTCGCCATACTCCTCGGGGTGGACGTTCGGGCGCCCCCCCGTCAGCAGGAACCCGTCGCAGGTCGCCAGAAGCTCCTCGACCGACACGAAGCGCGGGTCCGCCGGCACCATGAGCGGCAGCGCGCCGGAGACGAGGCTCACGGCGGCCGAGTTCATCTCCCCGCAGGCGTGCGCAGGGTACTGATCGTTGATCAGGTGGGCGTTTCCGATGATGCCGACGACGGGGCGGGTCATGGTGAGGCGCTACCGGCTGTCCGTTTCCCTCATCATATGGGGAAATGTGGAGGTTTCCCTACCAAACATCGGTCTCGCCCCGCGCACAAGAGGGTGTGCACGAAAATGAGGCATTGTGACGGGCGCGTGACGCCCCTCACGCCTCCCCGCGAAGCCCCGCCGCCTCGATCCCGGCCAGCGCCGCCGCCGCGTCGTTCTCCGAGGTGTCGCCGGTGACGCCCACGGCGCCCACGACGGCACCCTTCGCGTCGCGCACCAGCACGCCCCCCGGCACCGGCACCATCTGCCCGCCGAAGAGCCCGTTCACGGCCGTCATGAAGTAGCCCTGCGCCTCGGCCCGCTCCCGCTGCGCGGTCCCGGCGATGCCCAGCATGACCGAGCCAAAGGCCTTCCCGTGCGCGATGGCGAACCGCCCCGGGCTCGCCCCGTCCTCGCGCTCGAAGGCCACGACATGCCCGCCCGCATCGAGCACCACGACCGACAGCGGCTTCATCCCCGCCCCGCGCCCGTGCTCCAGCGCCTTGCGGACGATCGTCCGCGCCTTCTTCAACGTGATTGCCACCGCCTCAGGCTCCTTCATCTCGGGACAAATACTCTGGGGAGGGTGCGGGAGGGGCAAGGCCCCTCCCGCGGATCGCCCCGGCGCAGCCGGGGCGAAACCTCACCCCGCAGCTTGCGCCTTCCGTTCGATCCGCCGCGCGTGCAGCACCGGCTCGGTATACCCCGACGGCAGCTCCCGGCCCCGGAACACCAGATCGCACGCCGCCGCGAAGGCGATCCCGTCGAACCCCGGCGCCATCGGCACATAGGCCGGATCGCCCGCGTTCTGCCGGTCCACGACCTCGGCCATGCGCCGCATCACCTCCATCACCTCGTCCCGGCTCACCACCCCGTGGTGGAGCCAGTTCGCGATGTGCTGGGACGAGATCCGGCAGGTCGCCCGGTCCTCCATCAGCCCCACGTCGTTGATGTCGGGCACCTTGGAGCAGCCCACGCCCTGGTCGATCCAGCGCACCACGTAGCCCAGGATTCCTTGGGCGTTGTTCTCCACCTCGCGGAGGATCTGCGCCTTCGACCACTTCCGGAAGGTGGCGAGCGGGATCTCCAGGATCCCGTCCACATGCGCCCGGCGCCCGCCCTTCCGCAAGGCCGCCTGCACCGCGAAGACGTCGACCTTGTGGTAGTGGAGCGCATGGAGCGTCGCCGCCGTGGGGCTCGGCACCCAGGCGCAGTTGGCACCCGCCTTCGGATGCTCGATCTTCGTCTCGAGCATCGCGGCCATCCGGTCGGGCATGGCCCACATGCCCTTGCCGATCTGGGCCCGCCCCGACAGCCCGCAGTCCAGCCCGATGTCCACGTTCCGGTTCTCGTAGGCCGAAATCCACGACTTCCGCTTGATGAAGTCCTTGCGGCTGAATGCGCCCGCCTCCATGGAGGTGTGGATCTCGTCCCCCGTCCGGTCGAGAAATCCCGTGTTGATGAAGCACACCCGGTGCTTCGCCGCCCGGATGCACTCCTTGAGGTTGACGGACGTCCGCCGCTCCTCGTCCATGATCCCGAGCTTCACGGTATGGCGCGGCAGCCCCAGCACGGCCTCCACATGCCCGAAGACCTCGTCCGCGAAGGCCACTTCCTCCGGCCCGTGCATCTTCGGCTTCACGACATAGACCGACCCGGCGACCGAGTTGCGCGGACCGTCCGTCTTGCGCAGGTCGTGCATGGCGATGAGCGTCGTGACCATGGCGTCCACGAGCCCCTCGTGCACCTCGCGGCCCTCGGCATCGAGCACCGAGGGGTTGGTCATCAGATGCCCCACGTTCCGGACGAGCATCAGCGCCCGGCCCTTCACGACGACCTCGCCCCCGTCCGCCCCCGTGTAGACCAGATCCGGCGCCAGCCGCCGCGTGACCTCGCGCCCGCCCTTCACGAAGGTGTCGGCAAGATCGCCCCGCATCAGCCCCAGCCAGTTGCGGTAGGCCAGCACCTTGTCGGCGGCGTCCACGCAGGCGACCGAATCCTCGCAGTCCATGATGGCCGACACGGCCGCTTCCAGCCGCACGTCCGCGAGCCCCGCCTGGTCCCGCGCCCCGATGGGCGAGGTGCGGTCGAAGACCAGCTCCACATGGAGCGCGTTGTTCTTCAGGAGCACCGCGTCCGGCGCGCGCGGATGCCCGCGCCAGCCCACGAACTTCGCGGGCTCCATCAGCGGCTTGTCGTCCACCAGAAGCTCCCCGCCCCGCACGTGATAGCGCCGCGCGTCGGCGTGGCTCGTCCCCTCGATCGGGAACGCCTCGTCGAGGAACACCCGCGCCCGCGCGATCACCCGCGCGCCCCGGCCCCGGTCATAGCCGCCGGGCGGGGGCGCGCTCCCCATCGCGTCGGTGCCGTAGAGCGCATCGTAAAGGCTCCCCCACCGCGCGTTCGCGGCGTTGAGCGCATAGCGCGCGTTGGTGATCGGAACGACGAGCTGCGGCCCCGGCACCGTCGCGATCTCGGGGTCCACGTTGGCGGTCTCGATCTCGAACGCCTCGCCTTCCGGCAAAAGGTACCCGATGTCCTCAAGGAACCGCTTGTAGGCCTCGTGGTCGTGCGGCGCGTTGCGGTGGCGGATGTGCCAGGCGTCGATCTCGGCCTGCAACGCCTCCCGCCGCTCCAGCAGCGCCCTGTTGCGGGGTCCGTAGTCGGCCACCAGCGCCCCGAACCCCGCCCAGAAGTCCGCCGCCGCCACGCCCGTCCCCGGCAGCGCCTCCGCCTCCACGAAATCGGCCAGTTCGTGGGCGATCTTCAGCCCGGCACGATCAACACGCTCGGTCATCGGGGTCTCCTTCCTGCCTTGCGGTATACGGCCGCATGCGGCGCGGGCACGACATAGCGCCAACCCGGACCGCAGGCAACGCATCGGGAGCGCGTCCGCACCCTCAACTGCTCGCGCGGATCGCGAGCCGCGTGGGAAGCACGCCCTCCCGCAGGTCGTGCCCCTCGGCGACCGCGGCGATCAGCATGGCCGCCCCCTCGCTCCCGATGCGCTCCGCGGGCTGCACCACGGTCGTCAGCCGCGGGCGCGACAGGCGCGAGAAGGCGACGCCGTCGAAGCCCGTCACCGCGACATCCCCGGGCACCGACAGGCCCGCCTCCTGCACCGCGTCCATGACGAACAGCGCGGTGACATCGTCGTAGCACACGAGCGCGTCGGGCCGTTCGCGCCGGACGGCGTCCGCCAGCCCGCGCAGCGCCTCTTCGCCCTCGGGCCGCCGGAACTCCCTCAGCCGCGGCTCCACGCCCGCCTCCTCCAGGGCCGCCAGAAGCGCCTCCCGCCGAAGCCGGTTCGACGGGATGTCCGGCCCGTGCACCCAGCTCAGCCGCGTCCGCCCGTGCCGCAGGAGATGCCGCGTCAGCGCCCGCATCCCGGCAACCTCGTCCGACCGCAGGACCCCCGCGCCGGCCGCGCCCGCAACCTCGGGCATCAGGAACACGGCACGCACCGGCCCGAGCGCGGCCGACGTCTCGCGGGGATCCAGCGGATCGGAGGCGAAGCCGATCGCCTGCACCCGGTGCTCCAGAAGGGTCCGGACCGCCGCCTCGCTCCGCACGCGATCCCGCCCGGTCTCGATCACGAAGAGCGCGTAGCCCTGCTCCGCCGCCGTCCGCCCGAAGCCTGCGACCACCTGCGCGTGGAGCGGGTCCGTCACGTCGGGGACGAGCAGTCCGAGGATCCGCGCCGTCTTGCCCGCAAGGCTCCGCGCCGCGAGGTTCGGGACGTAGCCGAGCGCGCGCGCCATCTCCCGCACCCGCTCCGTGGTCGCCGCGCCGATGTCCGGCGTGCCCCGCAGCGCGCGGGACACGGTGGACTCCGCCACCCCCAGCGCCGCCGCGATGTCCGCCAGCGTCGGCCGCCGCCCGCCCTGACCTTCCATGTGCGCCTCCCGGCTCCGCAAGCCCTTGCGAATTGTTGCGCCGCCTTGCGGAGAAATCCACCCGCTTCCTCCGACTACGACATTGACGCATGTCCTTGGAACGCTGACGGTGACGCTGTCCTGGCGCTGAGCCGTGCCTCAGGTGCAATCGCTTGCGGGAGGAGATGCGGCAGACAGGTCGCGGGACTGGAACCACGCAAGGCGAAGGAGACGCGCCATGTACGTCGTCGGTGAAGAAGAAATCGAGGCGCTGGCCCGCATCATCCGGTCGGGCGCGCTCTTCCGCTACCGCGAGGACAGCGAATGCGAGCGGTTCGAGACCCGCTATGCCGCCTACCTCGGTACGCGCCATGCCGCGCTGTCGGCCAGCGGCACCCATGCGCTCGCCGCGGGGCTCATCGGGCTCGGCACAGGCCCGGGCGACGAGGTGCTGGTCCCTGCGCACACCTACATGGCCACCGCCACGGCCGTCCTCTCGGTCGGCGCGATCCCGGTGCTGGTGGAGGTCGACGCCTCGATCACCATGGACCCCGCCGACATGGCCGAGAAGATCGGCCCGCACACCCGCGCCGTCATCCCCGTCCACATGTGGGGCGCGGCCTGCGACATGACCCGCATCATGGACACCGCGCGCAAGCACGGGCTTCTGGTGCTCGAGGACGCCTGCCAGGGCGTGGGCGGCGGATACGAGGGGCGGAAGCTCGGCGCCATCGGCGACGCGGGCGCGTTCTCCTTCAACTACTTCAAGAACATGACCTGCGGCGAGGGCGGCGGCGTCGTGACCTCGGACGATGCGGTGGCCGAGCGCGCGCGCTGCGCCATCGACCCCTGCCACTTCTACTGGCAGGGCCGCGCCGACGGCCTGCGCCCCTTCGCCGGGGCGGGGGCGCGGGCCTCCGAGCTGATGGGCGCCATGCTCAACGTCCAGCTCGACCGGATCGACGGGATCGTGGGCGCGATGCGCGCCAACCGCCGCCGCCTCCTCGAGGCGACCGCCAACCTCGGCAACAGCGGCGTCGCACCCTCGCCCATGAACAGCCCCGATCACGACTGCGCGACGCACCTCATGTTCCTCCTCCCCGCACCGGAGGCCGCCGCCACCTTCGCCGCCGCCACCGGAGGCGTCATCGCCGGCAGGACCGGGCGCCACACCTTCACCAACTGGGACCAGGTGCTCCAGCAGGAGGGCGCGCACCATCCGGTCCTCAACCCCTACCGCCTGCCCGAGAACGCCGCCCTGCGCCGTGACCTGCCGCCCGGCTTCGGCATCCGCTCGCTCGACATCCTCGGCCGGACGGTCATGCTGCCGATGAGCCCGGCGCACGGCGAGGACGACCTCGAGGTGCTGTCCCACAACATCCGCGTGGCGGCCGCCGCCATCTCGGACGGACACACCGGCCCGATCTCCGGCCTCCGCGCCGCGCCGGCCCCGGACCTTCAGAAGTTCGATGCGGTGGCGGGGGAGTAGCTCTGTCACGGGCCGGGACGGCGCGGGCCGCGATCCGGTCGCGCCCCTGGCCGGCGCCGATGGCGTCCCGGGCAGGGCAACGCCCCATCGGCCACGCCGCCGAGCGCGAGGATCACTTCCTGTGTGGTGCGGGTGGAGGGACTTGAACCCCCATGCCTTGCGGCGCCGGAACCTAAATCCGGTGCGTCTGCCAGTTCCGCCACACCCGCGACGGCGGCGTCCTAGCAAATCCCCTCACCCGATGCGAGCGCTTTCCGCCCGCACGGCCAGCAGTAGCGCCCCCTCGGCCCCGCGCACTCCGGGCCGCGCCGCCGCCAGCCCCTCGGGCACCGCCGACCGCTCCTCGGGCGCGAGCCCCGCCAGCGTCAGAGGCCCCGGCAGGTAGCTCTCGCTCAGCAGCCCCTCGCTCTCCACGATTTCGTGCCGGTCGAAGACGAGGTGGAGATACGTCACCTCCTCCGCCGTCTCGTCCACGGTGACGCGCACCCCGTCGATCAGGGACCGCGCGGGAACGAGCACCTCCTCCGCCCCCGCCATCAGCGCGCTGCGCCAGCCGGTGACCAGCACCCGGTGCTGCGGCGAGACCCTGAGGTCGCGCGACGGCCGGCCCGGCCCGAGGGCCTCCGCCCGGATGACGACGGGCCGCAGCGCCGGATCGGCCGCGAGGTCGCCCGCGCCGAACCGCCGGCACAGGACCTGCCGCAGCGGCCGCATCCCTCCATCCACCGTCCAGACGGCATCGCCGGGCCGCAGGCTCTCCACCGGCCGCGGCCCCGCTTCCGTCCGGATCAGGACGCCGGGCGTGAAGCAGGGGGGCACGTAATAGTTCGCAGCCGGCACCGCCGCCTGTCCCTGCGATCCCGGTCCCTCGCGGGCCGAGATCACCCGCAGCGGCACATCCGCCGGCGGCCGCGCGCCGATGAACGCCAGCCCCTCCACCGTGGCATAGGTGGGGGATGTCCCCGGCTCGTTCACGTTCACACCCACGGCGGTGTAGGTCTTCCCGTCCGGGGCCTGCAGGACGATGACGTATTCGGCCTCGATGATGCGGTTGACGTAGTTCACGTTGAAGATCGTCTGGTTGACGATCTGGCCCGTGTCGTTGTCGTCGAAGTTGGGGTCGTTGTCGGCGACGGTGATCTGCTGCCAGCCCAACCCGCTCCACACGATGTCCGCACCCACGAGGTGCGACCCGTCGCCCTGCGTGATCCCGCTCAGCCCCGAGCCGCCCGAGGTTCCCGTGATGGTCAGCGCCGACCGCGCCACCGCCCAAATCGTATACGCCATGCGCTCAGCCCCGATACGGCCGTCGTTTCGTCGCGGCCCGGTGTACCGAGGATGAACATCTCGCGCCCAAAAGGCAAGGCGAAGGCTAGAGCGCCAGCTCCCGGAACACCCCCGGCAGCGCCTCGGGCAGGTCCTCGGCGATGAGCCCCGGCCCGAAGGCCCGCGCCGCCTCCACATGGAGCCACGCCGCCGCCTCGACGACGCCGAGGACATCCTCCGGCGCGGAGGTCCGCGCAAGGAGCCCCGCGATCATCCCGGCCAGCACGTCCCCCGCCCCGGCCGTTCCGAGCCACGGCGCCTCCCGCCCGTAGGCTGCCGAATGAAGCGACACCACCCCCCCGGGACCGGCGATCACCGTGTCCGGACCCTTGAGCAGAACCGTGCACCCCGCCCGCGCCGCCGCCTGCCGCACCGCCTCGACCTTGGACACCTCGCGCACCTTCTGCCCAAGGTCGGGAAAGAGCCGCGCGAACTCCCCTTCGTGCGGGGTGAGGACGCAGCGGTCGTGAAGCTGGTAGAACAGCCCCTCCGGCGCGTCCTCGTGCGTCGTCAGCGCATCGGCGTCGAGCACGGTCGCCCGCTCCGCCGCCAGCACCGCCGTGATCTGCTCCTGCGCCCGGTGCCCGCGCCCCAGCCCCGGCCCGAGGCAGACCGCGCTGATCCGGCCGTCGGCCAGGAACTCGATCAGGTCGGTGATCTCCCGGAACGCCCGCACCATGACCGCATCGCAGCGCCCCGCGTTCTCCCTCAGCGCCCCCGGCGGGCAACCGAGCGTCACGAGCCCCGCGCCGGTGCGCAGCGCCGCCCGCGCCGCCATCCGCGCCGCCCCGCCCCGCCCCGCGCCGCCCGCAATCACCAGCGCATGGCCCCGGTCGTACTTGTGCCCGCCCCCGGGCCGCACGACCCGCGCCGGCCAGTCGCCCTCCCGCTCCACCAGCCGCACCGCACCCTCGCCCGCGATCCCGATATCCACGACCGCAAGCTTCCCGCAGAGTTCCGGCCCCGACCCGAGGTAATGCCCGATCTTCGGCGCATGGAACGTTACCGTCAGGTCCGCGGGCAGCACCCCCGGCCCCGCGCCGCCCGAGTCGCAATCGAGGCCCGAGGGGCAGTCGACCGCCACCACCCTGCCCCCCCGCGCTCGCGCCGCCGACAGCGCCGCCACTGCCTCTCCCGGCAGGTCGCCCCGGAACCCCGTCCCGAAGAGCGCGTCGACGACCAGCTCCACCGGCTCCGCGCCGGCGGCGTTCAGCCCCCGGACGTCTCGGCCCCAGAGCTCCCGCATGCGCTGCGCGTCGGGCGACATCCGCGCGCCGTCCCCCAGCATCAGCACCTCGACCGCCCAGCCCCGATCCCTCAGGCGCCGCGCCACGACGAAGCCGTCGCCGCCATTGTTCCCCGGCCCGCAGAGCACCACGGCCCGCCCCGGCCCGAGACCCGGCCACTCCGCGAAGACCGCATCCGCCACCCCGCGCCCCGCGCGTTCCATGAGCCCCAGACCGGTCGCGGCGCCGCGCGCGATGGCATCTGCCTCGAACTTCCGCATCTCCGCGCAGGTCAGGAGCCCGGCCATCGCCCACCCTTTCACATTCCGCCCAGCAAACGGGCTGCTTGCACAATCTTTAATCACAAGCCGCCGGATTTCCCGGCCGCTCCCCGCAAGCGAACCCTACCGAATTGTGGCTCCTCTCGGGAAGTGGTCTGACCCCGGAAGAAGTGCCACCCCGGGAGTCGAAGCGATGAAAAAGATCGAGGCGATCATCAAACCGTTCAAGCTCGACGAAGTGAAGGAGGCTCTGCAGGACATCGGCGTTCAGGGCCTCTCGGTCATCGAGGTGAAGGGCTTCGGCCGCCAGAAGGGCCACACCGAGCTCTACCGGGGCGCCGAGTACGTCGTCGACTTCCTGCCCAAGGTGAAGATCGAGGTCGTGCTCAACGACGAACAGGTCGACGCCGCGATCGAGGCGATCATCGCCGCGGCCAAGACCGACAAGATCGGCGACGGGAAGATCTTCGTCACCAACATCGAACAGGCCATCCGCATCCGCACCGGCGAATCCGGATCGGACGCACTCTGAGACACACGAACCCAAGCGAAGAAGGGCCATCCATGGACAAGAAGGAAGTTCTCAAGACGCTCAAGGACGACGACGTCGCCTACGTCGACATCCGCTTCACCGACCCGCGCGGCAAGCTGCAGCACGTGACGGTCATGGCGGACCAGGTCGACGAGGACTTCATCGACGAGGGCTTCATGTTCGACGGCTCGTCGATCGCGGGCTGGAAGTCGATCGACCAGTCGGACATGAAACTCATGCTCGACCCGTCCTCGGCCTACATGGACCCGTTCTACGCCGAGAAGACGCTGGCCATCCACTGCAACGTGGTCGAGCCCGACACGGGCGAGCCCTACGAGCGTGACCCGCGCGGCACGGCGCTGAAGGCGGAAGCCTACCTCAAGTCCACCGGCATCGGCGATGCCGCCTACATGGGCCCCGAGGCCGAGTTCTTCATCTTCGACGACGTCCGCTATTCGGTCACCATGAACAAGGTGTCCTTCCAGGTCGACGCCATCGACGCGGCGTGGAACACGGACACCGAATACGAGATGGGCAACATGGGCCACCGGCCCGGCGTCAAGGGCGGCTACTTCCCCGTGGGCCCGATCGACGACGCCCAAGACCTGCGGTCCGAGATGCTGTCGACGATGAAGCGCATCGGCATGAAGGTCGACAAGCACCACCACGAGGTGGCGTCCTGCCAGCATGAACTGGGCCTCATCTTCTCGACGCTGACGGACCAGGCCGACCAGATCCAGAAGTACAAGTACGTCATCCACCAGGTCGCGCAGGCCTACGGCAAGTCCGCCACCTTCATGCCGAAGCCGATCAAGGGCGACAACGGGACGGGCATGCACGTCAACATGTCGATCTGGAAGGACGGCAAGCCGCTCTTCGCGGGCGACAAGTACGCCGACCTCTCCCAGGAGGCGCTCTACTACATCGGCGGCATCCTGAAGCACGCCAAGGCGCTCAACGCCTTCACGAACCCGGGCACCAACTCCTACAAGCGCCTGATCCCCGGCTTCGAGGCCCCGGTGCTCCGCGCCTACTCCGCCCGCAACCGGTCGGGCTGCGTCCGGATCCCGTGGACGGAAAGCCCCAAGGCCAAGCGCGTCGAGGCCCGCTTCCCCGACCCGTCGGCGAACCCCTACCTCGCCTTCTCGGCGCTCCTGATGGCCGGCATCGACGGCATCAAGAACAAGATCGACCCGGGCGAGGCGATGGACAAGGACCTCTACGACCTGCCGCCCGAGGAACTCGCGGGCATCCCCACCGTCTGCGCGAGCCTGCGCGAGGCGATGGAGGAGCTCGAGAAGGACATGGACTTCCTTCTGGCGGGCGACGTGTTCACGAAGGACCAGATCGCGGGCTACATGGACCTCAAGTGGGCCGAGATCTACGAGTACGAGCACACGCCGCACCCGGTCGAATACAAGATGTACTACAGCTGCTAAGACCTGTCGGCAGAACGCGGAAAGGGCGCCCTCGGGCGCCCTTTCTCATTCCCGGCTCAGCACGAAGAACGCGGGCGCCTGCCCCCGTTCGTCCATCCGTCCCATCACCGTGCCCTCGTCCACCGCCCGGAACACGTCGATGATCGGCCGCTGGTCGTAGACCATCGCCGCCGTCACCGTCCCCCGGTCGTCGATCATCCTGAGCCGCGCGCGCGGCGCACGCGTGGCAAGGAGCGGCCCGAGGACGCGCACCGCCCCCGCCATCCCCGGCCACCGCGCCATCCCGAACGCCCGGATCAGCCCCAGAGGCACAAGCCCCGGATTCATCCGATACCGCCCGAACGCGCCCTCGTGCACCAGGGGATGCACAGCCTCGGCGCCCCCGAAGTCCTTGCCGATCCAGCCCGATACGCGAAGAAGCTCATCGACGGGATGCCCCGTCTCCACGCTCCGCCCGCGCCAGAAGCCCGTCAGCCGCTCCACCGGCACCGGCCCGAGCGCGCGGTGCAGCGCCTCCGCCTCCTCCGGGCGCATCGCACCGGGGACGGGTCCGATCAGAGTTCCACCTCGCCGCCCTCGCCCGTGTCCGGCGCGGGCTCCAGCGGCACCTTCCGCCGGATCAGGATATCCCCGTTCGGCAGCACCTCGGGCGGGTGATAGGAGTCAAGCTCCTGAAGCCGCCCGAGCAGGTCGCGGAACGCGGGCTCCATCTCGGCCATGAGCCCGCGCAGGAGGAGCCTCGTCCCCTCCTCGAGCAGGCTGAAGCCTTCCTCCATGTCGGTCGCGCCGTCGTCCCCCGTGCCTTGCGCGGCGGCGGGCAGGGCGAGGCCAAGGCAGAGCGTCAGGGCGATGGCATGTCTCATGCGAGCCAATATAGCCCATCCCGACTCTGGTTTTAAGTCAGAGGTCGATGTCGAGCGTGACGGGGAAGTGATCGGACGCGGTCAGCAGCGCCTCGCGAAGCTCCGGCACACGGTAGCAGCCGGGGTCGTCGAACGGATGCCAGATGCGCCAGCGCGGCCCCCGCGCCATCAGGTCGGGCGATACCATGACGTAGTCGAGCAGCGTCTCCATCCACCGCCCCTCCTCCGCCATCCAGAACCGGGCCGAGGTCGGCGCCGCCCCGGTCTTGCTCAACACCGACAGACGCGCCGCCGGGTCGTGCAACTGCACCTCCCCCGCCTCCCCCATCACGACCTCCACGCCCGACCGCCCGAAGAGCCGCTCGTATTCATCAAGGCCCGGGCCGTCGTTGAAGTCGCCCAGCACGATCAGCGGATCGCCCGCCGCCAGATGCGCCTCCACCCGCCGCCTCAGCCAGACGCATTGCGCGAGCTGCTTCCTCCGGTTCTCGATGGCAAGCCGCATCGCCGCATCCGGGTTCCGCGCCCCGTGCGGCGCCTTCGACTTCGTGTGCACCCCGATCATGCGGAAGGAGAACCCGCCCGCCGTCCGCACGGCCAGCTCCAGAGGCGGCTTCGACCACCGCACCACGTCGAGCCGCGCGTCGATGTCGAGGTCGATCCGCAGCGCCCCGTCGAAGCGCGGCGCGCCTTCCGCGCCCCGCGTGGGCGAGGGCTCGCCCTGCGGATCGTGCCGCGCGGTCAGCCGGTCGGGGTCGTGGAGGAACGCGATCTCCTGCTGCGTGTCGTTCACGTAGCCGAGCACCGCTTTCCGCGCGCGGATTCCCACCTTCGCCGCGAAGGACTCGAGCGCCAGCGCCCCGTCCCGCCGCCGGTGGCCGTCCGGCGCCTCGATCACCATGATCCCGTCGGCGTCCATCGCCGTGAACACGATCCCCAGCGCCGCGAGCTGGTCCCCCCGCGTGACGCCCGCCCGTCCCGACAGCCCGTCATCCTCCAGAAGCGCCCCCGCCCGGTCGAAGAGGTTCGTGAACCACTCCACGTTGTAGGTGGCGATCCTCATGCGGCCTTCCCGCTGATCTCCTCCCACGCCCGGTTGATCGCGACGAGCCGCTTCTCGGCCATCTTCACCGCCTCCTCCGGCACGCCCCGCGCGATCATCCGGTCGGGATGCGTCTCCCGCACGAGCGCGCGCCACGCCGCCCGCGCCTCCTCGACCGGCGTGCCCGGCGGGATGCCCAGCACGCTCCAGGGGTCGGGCACCGCGTCCGGCACGAAGCGCGCCCGGAGCCCCCGGAAGCGCGGCTCGTCGATGCCGAAGATCGCAGCGACGCGGGTGAGGAAATCGTCCTCCGCCGGGTGATACCGCCCGTCGGCCACGGCGATGTGGAAGAGCCCCTCCATCAGGTCGCAAAGCACGGGGTCGCGCTCGCCGAACATCCGCGCGATGCGCCGGGCATAGTCCTCGAACCCCGCCACGTCCTGCCGGGCAAGGTTGAAGACCCGCGCGGCGTTGTCCTCCTCGCCCTTCGGGATGAAGAACACCTCGCGGAACGCCGTCACCTCGTCGCGCGTCACCAGCCCGTCGGCCTTCGCCATCTTCGCGCCCAACCCGATCACCGCGATCGCGAAGGCGACCGACCGCTCGGGGGGCGTTCTGAGCCGGTCGAACACCACCGACAACGGCTCGCCGGAGGTGAGCGCGGAGAGGGCGTCGGCGATGCGGGTCCAGATCGACATGGGGGCAGATTAGGCCCCGCGCGCCGCCGCTTACAGGATTTTCTGCATCAGATGCAGGTCAAGCCACCGGCCCCACTTCCACCCGACCTCGCGCAACACCGCGACCTCGGCGAACCCCAGGGCCAGATGGAAGGCGCGGCCCTCGGGGTTCGCGCCGCTCACGCCGCCGAACAGGCTGTGAACCCCGGCGCCCCGTGCATGATCCTCGACCGCGCGCATCAGCGCCCGGCCCAGGCCCCGCCCGCGCGCGTCGGGCGCCAGCAGCACCGTGTGCTCCATCGTCCGCGCATAGCCGACCCCGCCCCGGAACTGCGCGTAGGTGGCGAACCCGAGAACCCCGCCCTCCACCGCCACGAGGAACGCCTGACCCGCCGCCTGCCGCGCGGCGATCATCTCCGCCACCTCCGCCTCCGACTTCTCGGCCGCGTTGAACGTCACCAGCGTGTCGCGGATCCAGTGGTTCCAGAGCGCCGCCACCGCGCCCGCATCCGCCTCCGTCGCGGCCCGGATCACGCGAGGAACTTCCGCCCCGCGGGAGTGTCGATCTCGGCCCAGAGCCGCTTCACCGGCCCCGTCACGACCCGCACCCCCTCCACCGCGCCCAGCGCCGGGAAGGCCGCCAGCATCGCCTCGGCCTCCGGATGCTCCACGGTCAGCCCCGCGAGCCTGCACCCCCGGTCGGGCAGCCGTTCGGCGGGGTGCAAGGCGCTTTCCCATTCGATCAGCGCGGGCGCCGCGCCCTCCCACGGCAGCTTCCCGTCGGGCGGGACGCCCATCTGCCAGAGATACGCCCCCCGCGCGAAGGAGATCGGCACCCCCATCCCCTTCGGCGCGCCCGCGAGCGCGCCCGCCAGATCGTGCGTCCGCGCGATCCAGTTGGTCAGCCGGGGCTTTCCCGTGAAGTTGTCCAGATCGAACCATCGCGCCTGCGCGGGGGGCGCCGCGTCGGGGTTCACCGCGATCACCTCGAGATACACGCCCGGCCCCAGCCCCAGAAGGCGGTTGTGCGTCCCCATCCGGTCATGGATCCCGATGTCCGACAGCTCCACCCCCAGCGCCGCCTCCACATGGGCGGCGCCCTCGGCCAGCGTCTCCGCCGCCACGGCGATGTGGTCCAGCACAAGCATCAGCACCTCCCGGCACGCCGACTCAACGTCCCGCCATCCGGTGCCCATCCGAACGTCGGACGCAAGCGAAAGGAGCGGGTTCCGCCTGCCGGGCGTTGACCCTAGAGTGCCCCCGAACGAATGCCCGAGCCCCCGATGGACGCGACGCCCGCCACCGACCACCGCTTCCCCTGCGACGCCTGCGGCTCGGACCTCCGGTTCGACCCCGCCTCGGGCAACCTCGTCTGCGACCACTGCGGCAACACGCAGGCGATCGAGGGCGCCCGCACCCCCTGGGGCGCGATCCGCGAGCTCGACTTCCAGTCGGCCCTCGCCGCCCAGCTTCCCGCGGCCGAGACCGAGGACGTCCGCGGTGTCACCTGCACGAGCTGCGGTGCGCATATCGACCTCGGGCCGGACCTCCAGGCCCGCGAATGCCCCTACTGCGCCTCCCCCGTCGTCACCGACACCGGCAGCCACCGCCAGATCAAGCCCAAGGGCGTCCTCCCCTTCGCGCTGACCGAGGCCGACGCGCGCAAGGCGATGACGGACTGGCTGGGCCGCCTCTGGTTCGCGCCGAACGGCCTCACCGAATACGCCCGCAAGGGCCGGAAGATGGACGGCATCTACGTCCCCTACTGGACCTTCGACGCCGACACGAAGTCGCGCTACTCCGGCGAACGCGGCACGGTCTACTACGTGACGCAGACGGTCGTCCGCAACGGCCGGCGCGAGACGATCCAGGTCCCCAAGGTCCGCTGGACCCCCGCCTCGGGCCGCGTCGCGCGCTTCTTCGACGACGTCCTCGTCCTCGCCTCCCGCTCGCTGCCCAAGCGCTTCACCGACGGGCTGGAGCCCTGGGACCTCTCGGCGCTGAACCCCTACCGCCCCGAATACCTCGCGGGCTTCCTTGCCGAAGGCTACCAGGTGACGCTCGAGGACGGCTTCGTCGAGGCCCGCGCCTTCATGGACCGCATGATCGACCGCGACGTCCGCTTCGACATCGGCGGCGACCAGCAGCGCGTCCACCGGATCGAGACGCAGGTCTCGGGCGTCACCTTCAAGCACATCCTCCTGCCGGTCTGGATGGCGGCCTACAAGTACCGGGGCGAAACCTACCGCTTCGTGGTGAACGGCCGCACGGGCCGGGTGCAGGGCGAGCGGCCGTACTCGGCCTGGAAGATCGCCGTTGCGGTGATCCTCGGGCTGATCGTGGCGCTCGCGATCGGGTTCCTGGCGGGGGACATGGGGTAAGCGCGGCGGCGAGGCGCGTGCACCCGGACACACCGCCTCGCCCCACTTGCCCGACTCAGGTCCTCCCGGCAATTCTCCCGCCGTCCGGCCTCCCGTTGCGGGAACGCCGGCCGCTCGGGAGGAGCATTTCCATGAAGACCCGCCTCATTCTGGCGAGCGCCGCGTCGTCGCCGTCATGGCCCCCTCCGGCCAGGCGGGAACCGTGCACCTCGCGATCTCCGACCCCACGGGCGATTCCGCGATCTTCGAATACATCGAGGGCAAGCTCGTCATCCACCACAGCCGCGACCACCAGGTGATGACGAACGAGCCGTCGTTCGACCAGCAGCTGGCGATGGAGGCCTACTGGAACACCATCGGCGGGTCGGTCTTCCTGCCCGGCACCAACCGCGCCTCGGACCGCTTCGCGCGGGCCTCCTACTACATCGACGCGGCGACCCAGACGGCCGAGCCGCGCATGGCGGTCGCGACCGTGTTCAGCGTCATGCGCAGCGTCAGCACGCCCATCGGCATCGCGACGCCCGGCCGGCCCAACGCCGCCGACACGCTCTGGCTCACGATCTACGACCAGAAGAACATGGCCGCCTACTTCCAGGACACCCGCGGCCCCGGCACCGTCTGGGTGAAGTTCTCCGGGCTCGACTTCAGCGAAGGCTCGGGGCCGAAGATGCTGCAGCTCGACGGCAACCCGGACCTCGCCGGCGACCTGACGGCGAACTTCCAGCCGGCCGACCTCTTCAAGTTCCTTTCGCCCGATGCCCCGCACTGAGGCTCCTTCGCTGCCGATTCACCGGGTAGCTGCGGGGCGAGAGGCCGTGTTCCGAAGCGGCGTCGCCCGGACCCGGCCGGTGGACCCGGTCATGATTCGTCGTCACCGTAGGCAAATGCAGCAAGCGCCTCGGCATCGAGAAGCCGGATCCTGTTGTATCCGCAGGCAATCCAGCCCGCCGCCTCGAACGCGGCGAGCTTGCGCCCGACGTGATGGCGCGAGAGGTTCGACATCTCGGCCAGCTGCCGGTGCGTCAGCCAGAAGCCATCGGGGTCGTCCGGCACGACCTCTCCCGCGCCGAGGACCCGGAACAGGACGGAGGCGAGACGCCTGCCCGCATCCGGCGTCAGGAGGTCCCGCGCGATCCACGAGCCGAGGCGGTTTCCGATCTCGGCAAGCTGTCCCACGCGCACGGCGACATCGGCCTCCGCCTGCATCATCGGCACGAGCCGGGTGCGCGAAAGGTAGAGCAGCCGCGTGGGCTCCACTGCCCGATAGGTCAGTTCGCGCGGGCCGCCGTGAAGCACCGCCTTGATGCCGAACCACTCGCCGCGACGAAAGATGTGGCCCAGAAGCGGGGACTGGCGCCTGTGCCCGCCCTCGACGCCGATCGCACCCGAGATGATGCCGTAGAGGCCGTCCGACTCGTCGTCCCTGCGGAACACGCAGGTTCCCGCCTGTGCCTCGATGGGGACGCCGTTCCCGATCAGACGTCCCCGGAACGACGCCGGATGTTCCGAGAGCCAGCCACGGGCCCCGAACGCGGCATCCAGGTCAGTGTTCGGACTGCGAGTCATGTCCTGCGCGGTCATCGGCCATCGACACGATATCAATTGAGACGAGATTGATACTTCGCGCAACATCGCTCGCTGCGAACGGGGTCAAATGCGCCCATCGAACAACCGGAGCCTGACACATGAAACGGACCTTGAAGATCGGCGTTGCCACCGTTCTCTCCATGACGATGGCGGCGCCTCACATGGCCGACGCCTGCTCGCGTGCCGTCTACTTCGGCGAGGAAGGACAGACCATCACCGGCCGCACGATGGACTGGTTCGTCTCCGACATGGACACGAACATGTGGCTCTACCCGCGCGGGCTCGAGCGTAACTCGAACACCGCCGCGCCCCTCGTCTGGACGTCGAAATACGGCAGCGTCGTCACCACGATCTACGAAGGCGCCGCGGCCGACGGGATGAACGAGGCCGGGCTCGTCGCGAACATGCTCTACCTTGCCGAGGCCGAGTACACGCCCGAGGCCGAAGGCGACACGCGCCCCACGCTCCCGATCTCCGCCTGGGCGCAATACATGCTCGACAACTTCGCCACCACCGCCGAGGCGGTCGAGGCGATGCGCGCGGAAACCTTCCGAGTCGTCCCGATCAACGCGCCCACCGGCGAGCCGGGCACGGTTCACCTCTCGATCTCGGACGCCTCGGGCGATTCCGCGATCTTCGAGTTCATCGACGGCAAGCTGGTGATCCACCACGGGCGCGAGTACCAGATCATGACCAACTCCCCGACCTACGACCAGCAGCTCGCGCTGGCCGCCTACTGGAAGAACATCGGCGGCTCCGTCATGCTGCCGGGGACCAACCGCGCCGCCGACCGCTTCGCCCGCATGTCCTACTACGTGAACGAGGCGACGCAGACCGGAGACCCCCGCCGCGCGGTAGCGACCGTCTTCAGCGTGATGCGGAACGTCAGTGTCCCGATCGGCATCAAGGTCCCCGGCCAGCCCAACATCGCCGACACCCTGTGGCTCACGGTCGCCGACCAGAAGAACAGGATCTACTACTACCAGGACACGAACAGCCCCAGCATCGTCTGGACGAACCTCGCGAAGCTCGACTTCAGCGAGGGCACCGGCCCCCGCAAGCTCCAGCTCGACGGCAACCCGGACCTCGCGGGCGACCAGACGGCGAACTTCCAGCCGGCGGATCTCTTCGCGTTCCTCTCGCCCGACGCCCCGCACTAGGACCGCACCGGCCCGTCGCACGCAGACGGGCGGCCGGAGAGGCCGCCCGTCCGCGTCCGGTCCGCGTCACCCCGCCATGGGCGGCCTGTAGGCGCCGGTCGCCTTCCCGGCCATCGCCATCGCCTCCTGCGCCTCGGCCGCCGTCAGCAGTTTCACCGTCTCGGACCGCGAGACGGTGCCGGCGGAGGCCACGGCCATCGCGCCTGCCGCCATCATCCTGTCGTCCGGCCCCTCGATCAGGCAGATCACGTCGAACTTCCCGAAGGCGAAGAACAGGTGGTGGAGCTTGCCGCCAAGGGACTCGACAAGCTTCTCCGCGGCCGCGGCACGGTCCTGCGGCCGTGCGACCATGGACTTCACGGCATCTGGCGAATAGGCGAGCTGATACAGGTAGAAGGGCATGTGCCTCTCCCTCTCCCACAGGACGATCGAGGGGGCAGCTTCCCGCTCCGGTCCCTGCTGTCTGACGCCCACCCCTCCCGTCAGCCGCCGGGAAGCGGCCAGCAGCCGGAGGCTGCGGGGACGAGGATACCACGCACGCATGCCATCTGTCGAATGCGACCTCACCCGCCAGCGACGGAGGCGGGGACGAGTGCGACGGCAAAACTTAGCCAACCATCAAACTTTCCGCTTGCGCCGCCCCGACGTCCCGACGCATACTTAGCGACATGGCTAAGCAAGACCCCGATCTCTCCCCCCTCTTCCACGCGCTCGCCGACCCGACGCGCCGCGCGATCCTGACCCGCCTTGCGCAAGGCCCCGCCCCCGTGACCGACCTTGCCCGGCCGACCGGCCTCAGCCTCCCCACGGTGATGCGCCATCTCGCCGTCCTCGAGGACGCAGGGCTGATCGCCACCGCCAAGGACGGGCGCGTCCGGACCTGCGCCATCGTCCCCGCCGCGCTCGACCCCGTGCGCACATGGCTCGACGACCAGCGCGCCCTCTGGGAGGCGCGCCTCGCCCGCCTCGACGCATTCGTGACCAGCATGATGAAGGAGCACGATCCATGAACCGCCACGCGCCCACGCCCTCCCGCTTCGCGACCCTCGCCTTCGACCGCGAGGTCGCGGCCGCCCCCTCCGTCCTCTGGCAGGCCTGGACCGCGCCCGCGGCCCGCGCCGTCTGGGCCGCGCCGACGCCTGCCGTCACCGTGGATATCCTCGACTCCGACCCCCGCGTGGGCGGCCGCGAGGTTTCCCTCTGCAAGGTCGAAGGGCAGCCCGACATCCGCTGCGAGGTGGACTGGCTCCATCTCGACGCCCCCCGCCGGAGCGTGAACGCCGAGGTGATCTCGTCCGAAGGCCGCACCCTCTCCGCCGCCCTCGTCACGGCGGACATCGCGGGGCACGGCGAGTCGAGCCGCCTCACCGTCACCGTCCAGCTTTCCTCGCTGGCGGAGGACATGGCCGATGGCTACCGCGAGGGGTTCGGCGCGGGGCTCGACAACCTCGCGGGCGTGGCCGAACGCACCCTCCTCCTCGAACGGGTGATCCGCGCGCCGCGGGCGCGCGTCTGGGGCGCCTGGCTCGACCCGAAGAGCCTCCCGCAGTGGTGGGGCCCCGACGGCTTCACCTGCCGCACGAAACGGATCGACCTCCGCCAGGGCGGCGACTGGGTGTTCGACATGATCGCCCCCGACGGCACCGTCTTCCCCAACCATCACCGTTACGTCGAAATCCGTCCCGAGGAGCGGCTCGCCTACACCCTCCTCTGGGGCGAGAACGGCCCCAAGCATGCCGACGCCTGGGCCACGTTCGAGGACCTGGGCGAGGCGACGAAGGTCACCCTCGGCATGGTGATGAACACGGCGGCCGAATACCAGACCGCCAAGGGCTTCGGCGCGGTGGAACTCGGCCAGCAGACGCTGGGCAAGCTCGAGCGGGTGGTGACGGGGAGGTGAGCCCCACTCCCGGCCGGATCGGCGAAGCGGGGGGCGCCAGAACGGCTGCGTCTGGCGCCCCGGTCACGCGACCGGAGCGCTGCCTTCGGACGTCTAGAGCCGCCCCATGAGGATCAGCACGAGGAGGATGATCAGGATGAGACCGATGCCTCCGCTCGGTCCGTATCCCCAGGTTCGGCTGTGGCCCCAGGTGGGAAGCGCACCGATGAGAACGAGAAGAAGAATGATGACGATAATCGTCCAGAGCATCGGGTTTCGTCTCCTGTCGATGGACGCCATGTTCCCCGTGCGCGTCACAATCCCGTAACGCGGTTCTTCTTCCGCCAGTTCCGACCCGTCCCATCCCCCGTTGCCACCCCCACCGCCCCGCGCTACCCCTGTTCCGTCACAGACCGGAGGCCGGGACATGATCCTCTGCGCGGGCGAAGCGCTCATCGACATGCTGCCGCGGCGCACGGCGGAGGGCGAGGACGCCTTCGCCCCCCACGCGGGCGGGGCCGTCTTCAACACCGCCATCGCCCTCGGCCGCCTCGGCGCGGGCGCGGGCTACTTCGGCGGCCTCTCGACCGACTTTCTGGGCGACCTCCTCGCCTCCACGCTCGCCGCCTCCAACGTCGACACCCGACTCTGCCCCCGCTCCCCCCGCCCCACGACGCTCGCCTTCGTCCGGCTCGTGAACGGACAGGCGAGCTACGCCTTCTACGACGAAGGCACCGCGGGCCGCATGCTCGACCCCGACGCCCTCCCCGCGCTGCCTGACTCCGTCCACGCGCTCTTCTTCGGCGGCATCAGCCTCATCTCCGAACCCTGCGCCACCGCCTATGAGGCGCTGATGGCGCGCGAGGCCGCCTCCCGCGTCACCATGATCGACCCGAACATCCGCACGGGCTTCATCACGGACGAAGCCGCCTACCGCGCCCGCCTCGACCGGATGCTCGCCATGGCCGACATCGTGAAGGTCTCGGACGAGGACCTGACCTGGCTCCTCGGCCCCGGCCATGTCTCGGACCGGGCGGGCGAACTCCTCGCCCTCGGACCCAAGCTCGTCTTCATCACCGAGGGCAGCGAAGGCGCGCGCGCCTATACCGCCGAACACGAAGTGAAGCTCCATGCCGAAACGGTGACGGTCGTCGACACCGTCGGCGCGGGCGACACGTTCAATGCAGGGATTCTCGCCGAACTCCAGAAGGCGGGGCTTCTGGCCAAGGAGCATCTCCATTACCTGTCGAAGGGCGCGATCGAAGCGGCGCTCTCCCTCGCCATCCGCGCGGCCGCCGTCACCGTCTCCCGCGCGGGCGCGAACCCGCCCTGGGCCAACGAGATCTGATGCGCGCGCTCATCCAGCGCGTGGCGCACGCCTCCGTCGCCGTCGAGGGCGCCGTGATCGGAGAGATCGGCCCCGGCCTCCTCATCCTCATCTGCGCCATGCACGGCGACACGGAAGCCGAGGCCGACCGGCTTGCAGCGAAGATCGCGAAGCTCCGCATCTTCAAGGACGAGGAGGGCCGCATGAACCGCTCCGTCCTCGACACGGGCGGCGCGGCACTGGTTGTCTCCCAGTTCACCCTCGCCGCCGACACCTCGCGCGGCAACCGCCCGGGCTTCTCGACCGCGGCCCCGCCGGCGGAAGGCGAGCGGCTCTACGAATACTTCGCGGGCCGCATCCAGGCCGAAGGCATCCCCGTCGCCACGGGCCGCTTCGGCGCGGACATGAAGGTGAGCCTCGTGAATGACGGCCCCGTGACGATCTGGATGGACACGGACTCCTAGAGAGCTCCCGTCCGCCAGAGCCGCACCTTCAGCCCCCCGTGCGGCACGTATGGCCCGGGCGGCCCGAACGGCAGCCCCGTCGCCCGCGCCAGCCCCTCGTCGCTCGTCACCAGCCCCACGCGCCAACCGCGGAACCGCTCCTTCAGCACCGCGCCCATGCGCCCGTGCAGCGCGAAGAGCAGCTTCCGGTTGCCGATCCGCGCCCCGTAGGGCGGGTTGACGATCACGAGGCCCGGCGGCCCCTCGGGCGGCAGGAGGTCCGCCACGTCGCCCTGCGCGAACAACGCCACCCCGTCGACCCCCGCCCGCACGGCGTTCGCGGCACTCATCCGCACCGCCCCCTCATCCCGGTCGAACCCGTGGAACCTCAGCGTCGTCTCATGGCGCGCGCCCGCCTTCATCGCCGCCCACGCCGCCGGATCGAACGACGCCAGCCGCTCGAACGCGAACCCGCGCGACCGACCGGGCGCGAGGCCCAGCGCGATCTCGGCCGCCTCCAGCACGAAGGTCCCCGACCCGCACATCGGGTCCACCACCGGCTCGGTCCCCCGATACCCGCACTCGCGGAGGAACAAGGCCGCCAGCGTCTCCCGCATCGGCGCGCGGCCCACCTCTTCCTTGTGCCCCCGCCGATGCAGCGGCTCGCCCGAGCTGTCCAGGCTGATCGTGCAAAGATCGTCCTCGATCCGCACCATCACCCGCACCTCGGCCTCGGGCACCACGGGCGCCCCCAGCCCCTCCCGGATCGCCGTCTCGACCCGCTGGGCAGCGGCCCCCGCGTGATAGATGCGCGAGGCGCGGCAGGTCGCCTCCACCTTCACCGGCACGTCCGGCCGGAGCACCTCCGCCCACGGAAACTTCCGCGCCCGCTTGTCGAGCTGCGCCAGATGCATCGCCCGGAACGCCCCCACCCGCACCAGCACCTTGGAGGCACCGCGCAGCCACAGGTTCGCCCGCCACGCCTCGGGCCAGCCGCCGCGCAGGGACACGCCCCCGGGCTCCGTCCCGGTGACCGCGAACCCAAGCTCCCCCGCCTCCACCGCCAGCGCGGCTTCCAGCCCCGGCGGAACGGACAGGTACAGCGCCAGCGCGCCCGGCGGATCGGTCTCGGCAACGGACATGGCGCCGCCTATCGCATGGCCCCGCCCGCCCGGCAACGGATCATCAACCATGAACCCCGTAGAGCGTCGGCGCAGCCCCTGCTACAAGACCACCATGACCACCGCCCGCACATGGAGCGCCCGCCTCCCCCTGACCGTCGGCTTCGCCGCCGTCGCGCTGCTCCTCGGCGGCCTGGGCGCATGGAGCGTCACGGCCGAGATCGCGGGCGCCATCGTGGCGCGCGGAGTCGTGCAGGTGGATGGCGCGCGCCAGGTCGTCCAGCATCCCGACGGCGGCGTGGTGGGCGAAATCCTCGCCCGCGACGGCGACACGGTCGACGAAGGCCAGATCCTCGTCCGCCTCGACGGCACCTTCCTGCGGTCGGAGCTCGTGATCGTCGAACGCCAGCTGGCCGAGATCCACGTCCGACGCGCCCGTCTCGAAGCCGAACGCGACGGGGAGGAGGCGCCCGATTTCTCCCGCATCCCCGCCTTCGCCCTCGTCAGCGCCGCGGATGTCGCCACGCAGATCGACGGGCAGCGGTCCCTGTTCGACGCCCGCCGCACCTCGCTCGCGCAGGAAGGCAGCCAGATCGCGGAACAGCAGGTCCAGATCGCCTCCCAGATCGACGGGGCCGAGGCGCAGCGCACCGCCGCCGAACGCCAGCTCGCCCTCGTCACGAAGGAACTGGCCGATGTCGAGGCGCTGTTCGACCGTGGTCTCGTCCAGGCCACCCGCGTCTCGGACCTCCGCCGCGAGGCCGCGCGCCTCGAGGGCGAGATCGGGCGCCTCGTCTCCGTCGCGGCCGAGGCGCGCACCCGCATCGCCGCGCTCGACATCGAACGCCTGCGCATCGTCGACCGCCGGCGCGAGGACGCCATCGCCGAACTCCGCGACCTCCAGGTCACGGGGTTCGAGCTGGAACAGCGCCGCCTCGGCCTCGCCGAACGCCTCGCCCGGCTCGACGTCCGCGCGCCGGTGAGCGGCACGGTGCTCGGCTCCCGCGTCACCGCGCTCCAGGCGGTGGTCCAGGCGGCCGAGCCGATGATGTATCTCGTTCCCGGCGACCAGCCGCTCCAGGTCTCCGTCCGCATCGCCCCGCAGGACATCGACCAGGTCCGCCCCGGCCAGCCGGTCACGCTGGTGCTGACCGCCTACAGCACCCGCACCACGCCCGACGTCCCCGGCACCGTCCTCCGCGTCTCGGCCGATGCCGAGGCCGACCCCCGGACCGGCGCCCCGTACTTCGAGGCCATCGTCCTCCCCGACCCCGACGCGCTGGCTGCCCTCGACGCCCCGATCCTGCCCGGAATGCCGGTCGAGGCCTTCCTGCGGACCGAGGACCGGACCCCCCTCGCCTACCTGACCCGCCCGCTCACGGTCTACTTCGACCGCGCCTTCCGCGAGAACTGAGCGCCGGCGGCGGTGGCCCGCCGCCCCGGTCGCCGACCCGCGTTTCGCGGAACATCCCCGGCCACCCTGCGTTCCCAGACCGATCCACCCGCCTCCCGCGCCTGCCGTGCGGGACCGCCGGAAGGAAGGACCCGCATGGACATTCTCGCCCCGCGCGCGTGCAGCGCTCTGCACGCCATGGCCGCCGCCGTCTTCTTCGGAGCCGCCCTCGCCGCCGCCGGAACGGGGGGCGGCGCGATGGTCGCCGTGCCCCTCGCGCTCGGCTTCGTGCTCCTCGCCCTGATCGTCGACGCGCGCGACCCGTCGGTTCCCGCCGACCTCCGCCACCGGATCGAACTCGCCGCCTCGAGCCTCCTCGCCCTCTCGCCCTGGCTCTTCGGCTTCGCCGAGGAAAGCTGGCGCCCCCACCTCCATGCGGGGCAGGTGGGCATCGGCGTCACGATCCTCGTCCGCCAGATGTCGGAGTATCGCGCCGCCGCCCCCGCCTGGACCGCCGCCCTCGCGCGGCGGCCCCCGGCGCCCGGGCCCTGAGCGCTCAGTCGCCCGCCATCTCCTCCACCGCCGCCAGCACGGCCGCCGTGTGCGTCTGGTGCACCATGTGCCCCGCCCCTGGCACCAGCGTCAGCCGGGCCTGCCCCAGCATCCGGGACAGCCGGACCGACTGCCGCCGCGCGTCCACCAGCCGGTCTGCCTCCCCCGCGACGACCGACACGGGCATCGAGAGCTCCCGATAGCGCCGCGACAGCTTCGACGCCATCGGCACCATCAGCCCCGACTCCTCCGCCGCCGCGCGGAGCTGGCCGGGACGCAGCGCCATCTCCTTCGGGAACAGCCGGAACTTCGCCGGAACCGGGGCAGGGCCGAAGATCCGCCGCATCAGCCGCGGCCAGATCATCCGCGACAGCCACGGCGCCACCGTCCACCGCCCCACATCGCCCAGCCCGGGCACCGCCGGTCCCGCCATCAACGCGGCATCGACCCGCGGCGTCGGGAAGTAGTAGCCCGACACCAGCACCAGCCCCTCGACCCGCCCGGGCCGCGCCAGCGCCATCTCGACCGCGACCGACGCGCCCCACGAATGCCCCAGCACCCGCGCCTGCCGCACCCCCAGCCGGTCCAGCGCCGCCCAGATCAGCCGCGCCTGCGCCGCCGCGTCCCAGACCCGCCCGCGCGGCCGGGCGCTGTGGCCGAACCCCGGCCGGTCGAAGGCGATCACCCGATGCCGCCGCGCGGTCCGCGCGATCAGCCCGCTCGACGCGAAATCCCCGATCATGCTGCCGTTCCCGTGCAGCAGCACCAGCACCGGCCCCGCCCCCGCCTCGATGCAGTGCAGCCGCACGCCGTCCACCTCCAGAAGCCGCCCGCGCGCCGGGTTCCGCCGCTCGGCCTGCCGCGCGAGGATGAGATTCGCGCCTGCCGCCGCGGCGAGCACGCCCGCCGCCACCGCGGCACCTGCGACCGCCGCCCTCCCGCGCGGGAGGGCCGGAAAACGGGACGGGCGGGACATCGGAACATCGGTCATCGGCAGGGCCTCCATTGGCAGCCAGTGCGAAGGCGCGTCAGCACGCGCCGTTGGCCGACCCAACCCCGCCTTTCCGCGCGTGTTCCCCCCGCGCCGCACTCGCCCATCCGTGACCGCCCGATGCGCCCTTCGGGGTGGACCCGCGCGCCGGTCTGGTCCAGAACGGTTTCCACCCCGGCGAGGGCGGCCCGCGTGGCCCTCCCCGCCACCGCCCTCCGCGCGCCGCAGCCTGCGCGGACGTGACCCCGACCGGCGCCCGCGTCCCGCATGGGCCGGCGCCCCCAAGGAAGAAGGCCAGCTCCCAAGGTGAACGCACACAAGCCCGACCGCCGGGCCGAACCGGCACCGGCCGTCGACTTCCTCACCGGAAGCTGCGCGGCCATGGCCTCGGGCGCGCACCCCCGCTATCCGTGGTTCAAGCGGCGTCTGCCCGACGCCCTGTTCTACCTCGTGCCTGCACTCATGTGGGGCGCGCTCGCGCTTCGCCACGGCAGCCTCACCCTGCCCACCGTCGCCAATCCCGCGATGGAAGTCGGCGGGCTCTGGGGAGAGAGCAAGGCGCAGGGGCTCAACCTCTTCGGCCCCCTCGGCCGCACCCGGCTCGCCCGCTTCATCGAGGTCGTGCATCGCCCCGAGGACACGCCCGCCACGGTCGAGGCGCTGCTCCACCCTGCCGGGATGCACCTGCCCGTCGTGGCCAAGCCCGACCGCGGCTACCAGGGCTGGGGCGTGCGCCTCCTGTCCCGGCCCGACGACCTCGCCGCCTACCTCGCCACGACGCCGGAAGGCGCGAGGATCCTCCTCCAGGAATGGGTCCGCCACCCGCACGAGGCCGGCATCTTCTACATCCGCGAGCCCGGGGCCGACCACGGGCGCATCGTGTCGCTCACCTTCGTCCTGCCCCCGCAGGTCACCGGCGACGGCATCCGCACCGTGGCCGAGCTTGCCGCCGCCGACCCCGTCCTGCGCCCCAACCTCGACATCTACCGCTCCCGCAAGCCCGACAGCTGGTCCGGCATCCCCCCGGCGGGCGAGGTTCACGCCCTGACCGACGCGCGCAGCGCAAGACTCGGCGCCGTTTACCGCGACGCCACCCACCTCGTGACGCCCGACCTAGATGCGGCGATCGACGCCATCTCGCGCGAGATTCCCGACTTCCACTTCGGCCGCTTCGACATCCGCTTCCGCTCGCCCGAGGCACTCTTCGCGGGCGAAGGCTTCCGCATCCTCGAACTGAACGGCGCGGGCGCCGAGATGCTGCACATCTGGGACGGAGCGACCACGCTCCGCACCGCCTGGGCGACCCTCTGGCGCCAGTACCGCAGCCTCTTCGCCATCGGCGCGGCGATGCGCCGGCGCGGCCATCGGCCCGCCGGCCTCGCGCACATGATCCGCCTCCAGCGCGAGCAGGAGGCGTTGCGCCGCGCCTATCCGGCATCCATGTGAGGCAGGGCGTGACCTGGGTCCGGCGCGCATGGCAGCACAGGCAGACCCGTCGCAGACGTATCGTGGAGACCCTCATGTTCCTTGACTGCTCCCCCCCGGCCGAGGTCATCGTCGTGCCCGCGCCGGAACCCACGATCGGGGAAGCCGCGCTCAACCTCCTGCTTACCCCGTTCGAACCCCTGCGCGAGCAGTTCACCGCCATCACGGGCATCGGCCTCGAGACCGATGACGAGATCTGGGCCGCCTCCCCGGCCGCCGTGCCGCGCCGGATCGTCCTGCCCGAGACGCCCGACCGCCCGCGCCTCGGCTTCCTCGCCGCCGGCCGCCCGGGCGGGCAGCGCGTCGTCTTCGTCCACGGCAGCCCCGGCGTGGGCGAGGAATGGGCGGGCTTTCTCGCCGACCTGCCCGAGGACCGGTACGCGCTCGCCGTCGACCGCCCCGGCTTCGGCGACAGCGGAGAGGAGCCCGCGCTCGACCTCCGCGCCCAGGCCAAGGCGGTGGAGCCGCTCCTGAACACGGCGGGCGGAGAGGGCGTGATCGTCGCGGGCTACTCCTACGGCGGCGCCGTGGCGCTCCGCCTCGCGGTGGATTACCCCGAGCGTGTGGCGGGGCTCCTCCTCATCGCCTCCGCGGCCGATCCCACGCAGGAAGAGGTCCACCCCCTCCAGGAACTCGCCGCGATCGACTTCTTCGCGGCTCTCCTGCCCCGCGAGCTCGCCAACGCGAACGCCGAGCTCCTCGCCCTCCGCTCCGAGCTCGAGGATCTCCGCACCCAGCTTCCGCGCATCACGGTGCCCGTCACCGTCGTACAGGGCCTCGCCGACACGCTCGTCCCGCCCGAGAACGCCGCCTACCTGCGCGAGCAGCTGACCGCCGCCCGCTCCCTCCGCCTGATCCTGGTGGAGGAGGCCGACCACTTCCTGCCCTGGACGCACCCCGACCTCCTCAAGGAGGCGCTCGACTGCGTCGCCCAGGACGCCTTCGGTGGCCTGCCCGACTAGTCCCCCAGCGACCGGAACCGCCGCGCCGCCCAGCGGCTGAGGAGCACCACGCCGAGCAGCAGCGCCGCGACCACCGCCCAGCCCCAGCCATGGAGCCAGTCGAAGATCACGAGGTTCAGCCCGTAGATGCCGAAGAACAGCACCAGGATGTAGACCGCCGCGATCCCGAGATTCACCAGCGCGAAGCGCCGGAACCCCACGCCAAGGAACCCGCTCGCCACGAACACCGGGAACAAAAGCCACGGGACCAGCCGGGCGAGAAGCCCCGCCGGCGCCACCCCCCGTTCGAGCAGCCGCCGCCCCCGCGCGATGCTCTCCTCGCCCACCCAGCCGCGGATGCGCGCGCTCCGCCCCGCCACCGCGCCCAGGCCATAAAGCGCCCAGTCGCTCACCACCATCCCGGCCGACACGGCGCCCAGCGCCACCGCCGTCGGAAGCTCCCCCGCCGCCGCCAGCGCCGCCGCCGCCAGCACCGCCGCCTCCTCCAGCACGAAGGGCGCGAGGAAGAGGAGCACGCTCAGCACCCCCGGATTGCCGAGGTAGTCTTCCAGAAGCTGTTCCAAACCCGACCTCCCCGGCAGGACGCGCCGCCCCCATAGCAACCCCATGCAGGTCCCGTCACCCCCCGATGCGCTCCCGGCGCGATCACAAGACGGGCAGGCACATCGGGTTTCGCCCAAAAAGCGGGCACAGCTCTGCAGTGCCACGCCCGCCTCGCCTCCGAATCCTGTCGCGCACCTCTTCCCCGCGCCACCCTCCGTCGTGCAGGGCGTCTAGGGTTCCGCCTCACCTCCTCCCGAGGGTCAGGTCCGAGAGATGCCACCTTCCGGGTCCGACTCCCGGCAGGCACACGGCGGGGCAAAATCCCGGGAGAGCACTGCACTGGGCCGGCCGGCCTCTCCTCGTTCCGCCCCGGCCGCGCCCCTGCTCTCCTTGGGCGGGACGGGACGCAGGGGACAGCCATGACCGCACTCCGCCTTTTCTCCACGGCCGCCACCGCGCTGGCGCTTGCCGCCGGTCCCGCGCTCGCGCAGGAGAAGACCGACTTCCGCATCGCCTGGTCGATCTACGTGGGCTGGATGCCGTGGGGCTACCTCGAAAGCTCGGGCATCATGGACAAGTGGGCCGAGAAATACGGGATCGAGGTCGAGATCGTGCAGATCAACGACTACGTCGAATCGATCAACCAGTATACCGCGGGCGCCTTCGACGGCGTCACCGCCACCAACATGGACACGCTGTCGATCCCGGCAGGCTCGGGCGTGGACACCACGGCGCTGATCGTGGGCGACTACTCGAACGGCAACGACGCCATCATCCTCAAGGGCGACGGCACGCTCGCCGACCTCGCGGGCAAGCCCGTCCACCTCGTCGAGCTCTCCGTGTCCCACTACCTCCTCGCCCGCGGCCTCGACAGCGCGGGCCTGTCCGAACGCGACCTCGCGGGCGTCATCAACACCTCCGACGCCGACATGATCGCCGCCTTCGCCACGCCGGACGTGCAGGCCGTCGTCACGTGGAACCCGCTCGTCTCCACGATCCTGGAGGACCCGGCCGCCAACAAGCTCTTCGACTCCTCCGACATCCCCGGTGAGATCATCGACCTCCTCGTCGTGAACACCGACACGCTGGCCGCCAACCCCGACTTCGGCCGCGCGCTCGTCGGCGCCTGGTACGAGGTGATGGCGCTCATGCAGGCGGGCGACGAAGAGGTGCTGACCGCGCTCGCTGAAGCCTCGGGGACCGACCTCGCGGGCTACAAGGCGCAACTCGACTCCACGCGCATGTTCTGGACCCCGGACGACGCGGTGACCTTCACCACCTCGCCCGCACTCCGCGACACGATGGTCAACGTGGCCGAGTTCCTGTTCGACAAGGGCATTCTCGGCGACGGCGCGCCCTCGGCCGACTTCGTCGGCGTCGAATACCCGGACGGGGCGGTCACCGGAGACGCCAACAACATTCGCTTCCGCTTCAACACCGACTTCATGCAGATGGCCCTGGACGGGACGCTCTGACAGGCCGCGAGGACCGGGCCGCCATGCCGCGCGCCACAGCCAAGCCGGGCCGCGCCCGGGCGGGAGGCCGCCCGTGCGCCTGATCAACCGCCGCCCCGGCCGCGCCTTCGCGGTCTTCCTCGCCCTCCTCCCCTTCGCGCTCGCGCTCGTCGCCTACATGATCGCGTCCGAGGCGCGGCTCGCCGCCAACCCCGCCGATCGCCTCCTCCCCTCCCCCGGCACCATCGCAGACACCGCCTGGAGCCTCTTCACCGAACCCGACCGCCGCTCGGGCCGGATCCTCCTCTGGCACGACACGGCGGCGAGCCTCGCCCGCCTCGGCGCGGGCGTCGCCATCGCGGCCTCCATCGGGCTCCTCACCGGCCTCCTCATCGGCCTCCTGCCCCATGTCCGCGCGGGCCTCGCCACCTTCGTCGCGGTCCTGTCGATGATCCCGCCGCTCGCGCTCCTGCCGATCCTCTTCATCGTCTTCGGGCTGGGCGAACTCTCCAAGGTCGTCCTCATCGTCATCGGCATCACGCCCTTCCTGATCCGCGACATGAGCCAGCGCACGCTCGACATCCCGCGCGAGCTGATCGTCAAGGCCGAGACGCTGGGCGCCTCCTCCCTCGTGATCGCCCGGCGCGTGGCGCTGCCCCAGATCATGCCCCGCCTCATCCAGGCCGTGCGCCTCTCCCTCGGCCCCGCCTGGCTCTTCCTCATCGCGGCCGAGGCCATCGCCTCCGACCTCGGGCTCGGCTACCGGATCTTCCTCGTCCGCCGCTACCTCGCGATGGACGTGATCCTGACCTACGTGCTCTGGATCACGCTCCTCGCCTTCCTCATGGACTGGGCGCTCCGCCGCCTGTCGGCCTGGGCCTACCCCTGGGCGGGGAAGGGGCTCTGATGCGCAGCCATACGGGTCCCATACGAAAGCCATACGCTTTCCATACGCGCGTCCGGGGGCCGAAATGTCCTTCGTGAAGGTCCGCAACGTCTTCCAGAGCTACGGCCCGCGCCCCATCCTCGAACGCGTGAACCTCACCGTGAAGGAAGGCGAATTCATCTCCATCGTCGGCGCCTCGGGCTGCGGGAAGTCCACCTTCCTGCGGCTTCTGCTGGCCGAGGAACAGCCCACCCGCGGCACCATCCGGATCGAGGGCCGCGACCCCGCGCAGGAGCCCGGACGCGAAAGAGGCGTGGTATTCCAACGCTATAGCGTCTTCCCCCACATGACCGTGCGCGAGAACATCGTGGCGGCCGAAGCCTTCCCCACCCTCCTCGGCCGCCTCTCCCGCACCGCCCGCCGCGAGGCGCGGACCCGCGCGCAAGCCACCCTCGACCGCATCGGCCTCGGCCACATGGCCGACGCGTATCCGGCCGCGCTGTCGGGCGGGATGCAGCAGCGCCTCGCCATCGCGCAGGCGCTCACCGCCCGCCCCCGCATCCTGCTGCTCGACGAACCCTTCGGCGCCCTCGACCCCGGAACGCGGCTCGCGATGCATGAATTTCTCATGGAACTTCAGCGGGATACGAAGATGACCATCTTCATGGTCACCCACGACCTCGAAGAGGCCTTCAAGCTCGGCGACCGCGTGATAGTCTTCGACAAACCCCGCTGGGACCCGACCGACCCCTCCGCCTACGGCGCCACGATCACCTACGACTTCGACGCCCGAAACGGCGGCATCCCCTACCAGACCATCACGGAGGAGACCCATGTTCTTCACCCCGCGTGAACGCACCCGCCCCCGCCACGAAACCCCATGTCCCCGCGGGGACACGCGGTTTCACCACCCCGACCTCACGAAGCTCCTCGGCTGGCGCGCCGCCCGGGCCGAGGAGGCGATCCCCGGCTCGGAGTGGGAGAAGGAGAAGCAATGGGCCCTCCGCATGGGCCTCACGGCGGCGGAGTCCATCGAGGATCGCTCGATTCCCACCTTCGCCCGCGGCGAACTTCCCCACTACGCCGGTATCAACACCTTCCTGAAGGCGCCCTACACCGAGGACGTGACCGAGGTCGGCCATTACGACGCCACCGTCCTCGGCGCGCCCTTCGACGGCGGCACCACCTACCGCCCCGGCACCCGCTTCGGACCGCAGGGGGTCCGCAAGATCAGCGCCCTCTACACCCCCTACAACTACGAGATCGGCGTGGACCTGCGCGAGCAGATGAGCCTCTGCGACGCGGGCGACATCTTCACCATCCCCGGCAACATCGAGAAGACCTTCGACCAGATCAGCCGCGCCGTCGCGCATGTCTTCTCCTCGGGCTCCATGCCCATCATCATCGGCGGCGACCATTCCATCGGCTTCCCCTGCGTGCGCGGCATCGCGCAATGCACCTCGAAGAAGATCGGCATCGTCCATTTCGACCGCCACGCCGACATCCAGGAAAAGGACCTCGACGAGCGGATGCACACCACGCCTTGGTTCCATTCGACGAACCTGCCGAACGTGCCCGCGAAGAACCTCGTGCAGGTGGGCATCGGCGGCTGGCAGGTGCCCCGCGAGGCGGTGAAGGTCGCCCGCGAGCGCAACACCAACATCATCACCATGTCCGACATGGAGCGGATGGGGGTGGACAAGACCGCCGAGATGGCGCTGGAAATGGCGTGGGACGGGGTGGACATGGTCTACATGTCCTTCGACATCGACTCGATCGACTGCGGCTTCGTTCCCGGCACCGGCTGGCCCGAGCCGGGCGGGTTCCTCCCCCGCGAGGCGCTGGCGCTGGCCTCCAAGGTTGCCGCCGAAGGCCTCTGCGGCATGGAACTCGTCGAGGTCTCGCCGCCTTATGACACCTCCGACATCACCGCGCTCATGGGCACGCGGGTGATCGTGGACGTGCTGGGTGCGATGGTGTCGAACGGCACGCTCGGCAAGCACCGCGCCCACATCGACAAGCCGGTGTCGTGGCCCATGGGCGACTACGACGAGGCCCGCGACGGCAAGCGCTGGACCACCCGCGCCAAGGGGAAGTGACATGCCCCACGACCATCCGCACCACCATCATCATCACCACGAGCACGGGCACCACCCCCACGACCATCCGCACGACCACAACCATCCCCACGATCACCTGCACTCGCACATGCACGGGCCGGACAATGCGGCCGAGCTTCAGGTGCTGACCGAGCAGTTCATCGACGGCTTCGTGCAGGCGAAGGACAAGATGAGCTACCTCCGCCTCGCGGGGGTTCCGCTGGAGAAACCGGGCCGGAACGGCCCGTCGATGAAGCTCGTGGACGTGCGGCTGACGACCGAATGGCAAGTCGGCACCGCCTCGCCCTCCTTCGGATCGCGGGAACTGTCCTACCTGCCCTTCCCCGGAGAGATGATCTCCGAGCGGACGAACATGAGCCTCGTCTACGTGTCGCTCGACGCGAAGGAGATGCACGACATCCGCCATTTCCTCGCCGAGCGCGCGATCGCCTGATCCCCGACTCCGGGACTTCCCGCGCGCCAGCTTCCGCGGGGTGTGTTATGTTGAGGTCAGTGGGGCCGTCGCCCCGACCGGTACGGAGGGCAGGCCATGACCGACGACACATCCCCCTCCACCTCGTTCGGCGGCCCCGGGCGCAGCGAGGAGCGCTGGATGGGTGACACCTGCACCCGCTTCCTCGCCACCGGAGAGACGACCGGCGGGCAGTTCTGCCTTGTGGACGAAACGGCCCAGAGGGGCGAGGCCATCCCGCTCCACCGCCATCCGCAGGATGTCGAATCCTTCTACGTGGTATCGGGCGAGATCGCCTTCTTCGTGGGCGACGACCCGGGCTTCCGGGCGGGACCCGGGGATTTCCTGCATGTGCCCCCCGGCGCCGTCCACGGCTTCCGGATCGTGTCGGACAGCGCGCGCTACCTGATCCTGACGACGCCCCGCCATGGCGAGTTCTACCGCGCCATCTCGGTCCCCGCCGCGGCCGGGGGCGGCCCGCCGGGCGGGGAAGTGGACTGGGACAGGATCATGGCCGTGGCGGAAGAGTACGGGATCGAGGTGGTGGGCGACCTCCCGGACAACCCCTGACCGTCCCGCCGTCGCGGCCTCAGGGCCGGAGGATCGCCTCTGCCTCGATCTCCACCCGGTGATCGCCGATCAGGCCCGCCACCCGCACCAAAGTGTTCGCGGGCCGCGTGGCGCCGAAGACCCGTCCGTGCGCGCGCGACACGTCAAGCGCGTCGGCTTCGTCCGTGATGTAGATGCGGGTCCGGGCGATGTCTTCCGGCCGTCCGCCAAGGGCGACGACGGCGGCGACGATCCGGTCGAGGATGTAGGTCGCCTGCGCCCCCGCGTCCCCCGGCGCGACGGCGCGCCCGGCACCCGCCACGGCGGTTGTCCCGGACACGAGGATGCGGTCTCCGAGCCGCTGCGCCCGGCAGTAGCCCGCGACCTCCTCCCAGTCCGACCCGGTGCTGACCCGTGCGCCTCCGGGGATGGGTTCGGGCGCGAAGGCCCGGGGGACCGTGTCGAGGTGATGCGACAGGTCGCCCGAGGCTGTCAGGAACGGCGGCCTGCGGTATTCGTCGCCGCAGTCGCCGGGGATGGCCGTCGTCGCGGCGAAGGCCGCGGCGAGCGTCGCCCGGTCCTCGTCGTCGAGCGCGAAGGAGAACAGACGGAGGTTGTCGGCCGCGTGGATCGTTTCGCCCAGCCGCGCCCCGATGATGACGCCCGCGACCCGGCGCTGTTCCAGCACCCAGCGGGTGGCCACGTTCGACACCGACACCCCGTGCCTCCGCGCGACCCGGGCGGCAGCCTCCAGCACGGTCTGGAAGGCGTCCCAGCCACCCGCCGCCTCGATGAACCGGCGGTACTTCATCTTGGACCAGTCGCCGATCTCTTCCGGCTCGGGACGGCCCAGCCAGCGGTCGGACAGGAAGCCGCCGTTCAGCGTGCCGTAGCCCAGGATCCACGCCCCGTGCCGCTCGCAGACCTCGGCCAGATCGCCCGCCGCGCGCCGGTCCATCAGCGAGAAGCTGACCTGGTTCGTGAGAAGCGGCACCCCGTCCGAGAGCGCGAGATCGAAGTGCGCCGCGTCGAAGTTCGTCACGCCAAGTTCCGCGATCAGCCCCTCCTCCCGCAGCCGGGCAAGTTCGTGCAGCGCGTCGAGCCAGGCAGGGTGCTCGAAGCTCCACCAGTGGAACTGGAGGAGGTCCACCCGTTTCACCCCGAGCCGGTCCAGACGCTCGGTCACGCCCGCGCGGACGATGTCGGGCGTCATCGGGCCGGGCGGCGGGCACCACTTGGTGAAGACCGTCGGGCGCGGAGAGAGGCCGCGCGACAGGAGGCGGCCCGCGATGATCTCGGCGCTGCCGTAGTGGTCGGCCATGTCGAAGGTGTCGAACCCCGCCGCCACATAGTCGGCCAGCCAGCCGGCCCCGGTATCGGGGTCGATCGTCGCGCCGTCCTTCTCGATATCGGCGACCTGCCAGAGGCCGGTAAGGGCACGCGAGATCTCGATCCGGGGGGACAGGCGCAGGCGGTCGGGGGCTGTGGGCATGTCTGGGTCAGCCTTCGTTCAGGAGGAGGGTGAAGGAACGGGTGATGTCGGCCTCGAGTGCGGCATGGGCCGCCGCGCGGTCGCCCGCACGCAGCGCCGCCACGATCTCGCGGTGGTGGATGTGATCCGCCACGACCTCCGCGCCCGGACGGCTGAGGAGGAGGTTGAGGCAGGCGCCGTACTGGAGCCAGAGCGCCTCCACCATGGGAAGGAGGATGTCGGAGCGCGCGTGGCGGTAGAGGGTGAAGTGGAAGTCGTGGTTGGCGACAAGGTCGGGCCGGCCGTCCGGCGCCTCGGCCGCCCTCGCGATGATCGCGGCGAGGCGGTCGATTCCCGCGGCGTCGATCCCCTCCATCGCCCGGTCGAGCACCAGTTGCTCGAGCGCGAGGCGCGCGGCCAGCAGATCGCGGGCGCGGCGCGGGTCGAAGGGCGGCACCATGAGGGTGCGCGACGGCGTGTCGATCAGAGCGCCTTCCGCCACGAGCCGCCGCACCGCCTCGCGCACGGGGGTGAGCGAGACGCCGAGTTGGTCTGCGAGCTGCCGCAGGCTCAGGACATCGCCCGGGGCGAAGGCGCCGCGCGTGAAGGCATCGCGCAGCGCGAAGTACGCGTTCTCGCGGAGCTTCAGGGGATCGAGGCGCGGGATGGCCGGAGCGGCGGACGTTCTGAGGGCGGGGCGCGATCCGGACATGGGCGAAGATATCACAGATCACAGTGTGATGGGTCAAGGCGGGATCAGCGCCGCGATGCGCCACGGCAGCTAGTCGTCCGGCGCAAGAAACAGCGTCGCGAGGGGCGGCAGGGTGAGCGTGGCGGAGGCGGCAAGGCCGTGCATCCCCTCCCCTCCCGCAATCACGCGGCCGCCGTTGCCGGCCCCCGACCCGCCATAGTCGGCGGCGTCCGTGTTCAGACGCTCCAGCCAGACCCCCGCCGAAGGCATCCCGAGCCGGTAGCCCTCCCGCACGACGGGCGCCATGTTGGCGATGACGACGACCGGCGGCGTCCCCTCCCTCCCCCGGCGGACGAAGCTGAAGACGTTCCTCTCCGCGTCGCCCCCGTCGATCCAGTCGAAGCCCCCGGGTGCGCAGTCCGCCTCGTGAAGCGCCCCCTCCTGCCGGTAGAGCGCGTTCAGGTCCCGCACGAGCCGCCGGATGCCGGCGTGGGCCGGATCGTCGAGGAGGTGCCAGTCGAGCGCGGCGTCATGGTTCCACTCCCGCTCCTGCCCGAACTCGCCGCCCATGAAGAGGAGCTTCTTGCCCGGATGGCCCCACATGAAGCCGAGGTAGGCGCGGAGGTTCGCCAACCGCTGCCACCTGTCGCCGGGCATCTTGCCCAGGAGCGAGCCCTTGCCGTGCACGACCTCGTCATGGCTCAGCGGCAGGACGAAGTTCTCCGAGAAGGCATAGTGGATGCCGAAGGTCATCTCGTGGTGGTGGTGCTTCCGGTAGATCGGGTCGCGCGCCATGTAGGCGAGCGTGTCGTGCATCCAGCCCATGTTCCACTTGAACCCGAATCCCAGCCCGTCGTCCTCCTCGGGTCGGGTGACGCCGGGCCAGGCAGTGCTTTCCTCGGCCATCGTGGTGGCACCGGGGGCGCGTTCCTGGACGAGGCGGTTCGTGCCGCGCAGGAAGTCGATCGCGTCGAGGTTCTCGCGGCCGCCGTGCCGGTTCGGCACCCATTCGCCGGGCTGGCGCGAATAGTCGAGGTAGAGCATCGAGGCCACCGCATCGACACGAAGCGCATCGATGTGGAATTCATCGAGCCAGTAGAGGGCGTTCGCGCGCAGGAAATTCGCAACCTCCCGCCGCCCGAAGTTGTAGATCAGCGTGTTCCAGTCCTTGTGGAAGCCGAGCCTCGGGTCCTCGTGCTCGTAGAGCGCGGTGCCGTCGAAGCGGGCGAGGCCGTGCGGGTCGGACGGGAAGTGCGCGGGCACCCAGTCCACGATGACGCCGATCCCGGCGCCGTGGAGCCGGTCGACGAGCGCCGCGAAGTCGGCGGGCGACCCGAAGCGGGAGGTCGGGGCGAAGAGGCCGACAGGCTGGTAGCCCCAGGAGCCCGAGAAGGGATGCTCCGAGACCGGCAGCAACTCCACATGCGTGAAACCCATGTCGGTGACGTAGGGGATGAGGTGGTCGCCGATCTCGCGGTAGCCGAGGAACTCCCCGTCTTCCGCCCGCCGCCAGCTGCCGAGATGAACCTCGTAGATCGACACCGGGCGGTCGCGCAGGTCGCCCCGCGCCGCCACCCAGCCCGCGTCGGTCCAGTCATGGCGGACCGGACCTTCGACGACCGAGGCGGTGGCCGGCGCAGGTTCGGCGCGGAAGGCGACCGGATCGGCCTTGAGCGGCAGGAGTTGCCCCTCCGGCCCGAGGATCTCGAACTTGTAGAGCGCGCCGCGACCCACGCCAGGAAGGAAGAGCTCCCATATGCCGGTCTGCCCGCGCTGCCGCATCGGGTTCCGCCGCCCGTCCCAGGCGTTGAAGTCGCCCACGACGCTGACGCGCCGCGCGTTCGGCGCCCAAACGGCGAAGGCACAGCCCTCAACGCCCTCGTGAGTGATGGGATGCGCGCCGAGCTTGCGGTAGAGTTCCTCGTGCCGGCCTTCGGCCATCAGGTGTTCGTCCAGCTCACCCAGAACGGGTCCGAAGCGATAGGGATCGTCCCGTTCCCAGTCCTGCCCCCTCGAGCGGCACCGCAGACGATACGCGAAGGGCTTCCGTTTGCGGCCGAGGCGGGCGTGGAAGAACCCCTCGGGATGAACGCGGTCGAGCTCTGCGCAGACCGCTCCCTTGGCGTCGAGAAGCGTGACCTCGGCGGCGTCCGGGGCGAAGACGTTGACGATCACCGCCCCGCCCGTCGCGAACATGCCAAGCACCCGGAAGGGATCGCCGTGCTGCCCGCGCAGGATCGCCTCCACCTCATCGGGCGAAGGTGCCGAGGCCGGCAGCGCGACAACGCTCATGTCCCCGAACCCTCGGGTCCATCGAGGAGCGCGAGAAGCCCCTCGACCGGGACCGACACCCAGTCGGGGCGCATCGACAGCTCGTAGCTGATCTCGTAGGCGACCTTCTGAATCAGGAAGAGGCCAAGAAGCCGCTCCTGCGCCTCGCGGTCGTCCGGCAGAAGTGCGGCCTCCGCCATGGCGTCGCGGTAGGCGGCGAGGAAACGCCCCTGCGTCTCCTCGCGCCAGCCCTCTACCGCGTCGATGGTGGCCTGCGGATCGGCGCCAAGCTGAAGGCGGTGGAAGATCGTCGTCCAGAGCGCATAGTCGAACGACCGCAGCATCCCCGCCACGTCGCGCAGAGGCGAACTCTTCGCGGTGCGCTCCGCCATCGGACGCGACGGCTCGCCCTCGAAGTCGATGATCGCGACGTCGTTCTGCACGACGAGCACCTGGCCCAGATGAAAATCGCCGTGGATGCGGCATTTGCCTCCTTGCGGCGCCATGCGCGCGGCGGCAGCGATCCGCCCCGACACGGCGTCCGCGCGGGCCAGAAGCCGCTCTGCCGTGTCCCGCGCGCTGTCCGACAGACCACCCAGCGCCTCGCGCAAGGCGCCGAAGGCGCGGTCCACGTCGCCTTGCGTGGCGGCGGCAAGGTGCGCAATGTCGTCTTCCGTCAGCGGCTCGCGCGAGAAGCCGCTGTCCGGCGACCCGCTGGCAAGCGCGCGGTGCAATTCCGCCGTGCGGCGGCCGAGCAGCGCGCCGATGTCGAGATGGCCACCCATCGTCATCTCGGCCTCGGGGTCCGCCCCGCTCTCCGGCACGAGGTTCTGCCGCTCCGTGTCGCGGTCGAGCGCCTCGGTCACATAGTCCCAGGCATCGCCCTGGTTGCGCACATAGGCCGACACCGCGCCAAGCGTCGTCGGCGGCCTGTCCTCGCGCTCCCAGTCTATGGTGCCGAGAAGGGCGGGCGTTCCGTCGAAGTCCGTCTCCTCGGTCAGGAACCGAGCGACTTCGATGTCGGGCTGGATCCCCTCCCGGAGCCTGCGATAGAGCTTGAGGATCAACTTGTCGCCGAAGGCGATGGAGGCGTTGCTCTGTTCGGCCGAGAGAAGGCGCGGCGACCCCGCCTCGAGATCCCCCGCCCGCGAGGTCCGGCGAAAGGCGATGCGCCCCTCCACGGCCTCGAGCGTCCGGTCGTCGCGCAGGTGGTCGAGAAGCGCGGTCGCCATGGCCTCGTCCGCGGCGCCGTCGAGCACCGCGCCCAGGCGGTTCGCGCGGCGGAGCCGGGCCAGCGTCGCGGGCAGCCGGGGCGACAGCGTCGTCGTCTCCTCGTCCCAGTCGGCGGACAACGGAAGGAAGTAGCGTTGCCGCTCGTCGCCGCTGTCGAGCTCGGCCACCGAGAGGAGTTGCCGCCCGTCGCCCAGCTCGGCCAGCGGGCGGAGGCGGATATCGCCCAGGCGCCGGCCCTTGCCCGCGAACCAGCGCTGGAGGGGAAGGTAGTCGCGCAACGTCTGGCGCTCGAACTCCCGCCCGGTCCGGTCGGCAAGGGCCGCCGACAGGGTGCCGTCCCGCGTCGTCAGCGTCACGAAGTCAGGCAGGACAGGCGCGTAGGGCGTGTGCCACGACGGCGCCTCTTCCTCCCCCGCGAGAAGGAACCAGTAGTAGCCGTAGGCGGGCAGCGTCAGGAGGTAGGACAACTCTCCCACCGGCGGAAAGGCCGACCGCCCGGTCAGTTCCACCGGCACCCGGCCTGCGAACTCCGACAGGTCGATCTCGGCGGCCTGAGCCTGCCGCGAGAGGTTCGCGACGCAGAGGACCGCCTTGTCGCCGTCGCGCCGGATGTAGGCCAGAACCTTGCGGTTCTTCGGGTAGAGGAGCTGGATCTCCCCCCGCCCGAACAGCGCGTGCCGCTGCCGGACGCCGATCATGCGCTTCATCCAGTTCAGAAGGGACGAGGGCGAGCCCTGCTGGCTTTCGACGTTGATCGCCTCGTAGCCGTAGACCGGGTCCTGGATCGTGGGAAGGTAGAGCCGCTGGGGGATCGCCTTCGAAAACCCCGCGTTCCGGTCGGCCGACCACTGCATCGGCGTCCTCACCCCGTCGCGGTCGCCGAGGTAGTAGTTGTCGCCCATGCCGATCTCGTCGCCGTAGTAGATGATCGGCGTGCCGGGCATCGACAGGAGCATGAAGTTCAGAAGCTCGATCTTCCGCCGGTCGTTCTGGAGAAGCGGCGCGAGGCGTCGGCGGATGCCGAGGTTGATCCGGGCCCGCGCGTCGGCGGCGTAGGTCTCCCAGAGATAGTCCCGCTCGCGGTCCGTCACCATCTCGAGCGTCAGCTCGTCGTGGTTGCGCAGGAAGATACCCCACTGGCAGTCCTCGGGGATCTCCGGCGTCTGGCGGATGATGTCGGTGATCGCGTGGCGATCCTCCTGCGCGAGCGCCATGTACATCCGGGGCATGAGCGGGAAGTGGAAGCCCATGTGGCATTCGTCGCCCTCGCCGAAGTAGGGGCGGGTGTCCTCGGGCCACTGGTTCGCCTCCGCGAGCAGCATCCGCCCCTCGTAGTGGCGGTCGAGATCGGCGCGGATCGCCTTCAGGACGTCGTGCGTCTCGGGGAGGTTCTCGTTGTTGGTGCCGTCGCGCTCCACGAGATAGGGGATCGCGTCGAGCCGCAGCCCGTCCACCCCCATGTCGAGCCAGAAGTGCATCACGTCGAGCACCTCGCGCAGCACCTCCGGATTGTCGAAGTTGAGGTCCGGCTGGTGGCTGTAGAAGCGGTGCCAGTAGTATTGTTCGGCCACCGGGTCCCAGGCCCAATTCGAGGTTTCGGTGTCGGTGAAGATGATCCGGGTCTCCGGCCATTTGCCCGGATCGTCCGACCAGACGTAGAAGTCGCGCTCGGGGCTGCCCTTGGGCGCCTCGCGGGCGCGTTGGAACCACGGGTGCTGGTCCGAGGTGTGGTTGATGACGAGTTCCGTGATGACCTTGAGCCCGCGGCGGTGGGCTTCGTCCACGAAGCGCTGGAAGTCGTCCATGTCGCCGTAGGCGGGGTTGATCGCCTTGTATTCGGCGATGTCGTATCCGTCGTCCCGCAAGGGCGAGGGGTAGAACGGCAGCAGCCAGACGGCGGTGGCGCCAAGCTCCTGCACATGGTCGAGTCGCTGCATCAGGCCCTTGAAGTCGCCCATGCCGTCGCCGTCGGAATCCTGGAAGGCCTTGACGTGCAGCTGGTAGATGACCGCGTCCTTGTACCAGTCGGCGGCCTGTGCCGTCTCGACGGGGCGCTGGAGAAGCTCGACGTTCATGCCCCACCTCCCGGCGGGGTGATCCGCCAGATGGCAAAGGGCCGATGGTGCGGGTCGAGCGTCAGGCGGTGGGATTTCCCGTGCCAGGTGAAGCGGTTGCCGTGGATGAGGTCCTGCACCTCCACCGACGCCTCGTCGGGCAGGCCGAACTCCCACAGCGGCACCTCGAACCCGAACTCCGCCGGCTCGTGCGGGTCGAGAAGGACGTGGAAGAGGACGAAGTTCTCCGCTTTCTCGTCCATCCGCCCGTAGTAGAGCACGCGGTCGTCGTGCGCGGGGTAGAAGCGGAGGTTGAGGTAGTCGCGCATGGCGGGCTCCTCGGCCCGGATGCGGTTCATCAGGCGGATGTCGTCCTTGATGTGGCCGTCCGCGTCGAAGTCGCGGTCCTTGATCTCGTACTTCTCGGAATGGAGGTACTCCTCCCGCCCCGGAAGGGGCTCCGCCTCGCAGAGCTCGTAGCCCGAGTAGACCCCGTAGGCGCCCGACAGCGACGCGGCCATCACGAGCCGCGTGCGGAAGCCGGGGCGGCCGGCGTACTGGAGGAAGAACGGGTTGATGTCGGGCGTGTTGACGAAGAAGTTCGGCCGCATGACGTGCCGCGCGTCCGAGGTCGTCAGCTCCTCGAGGTACTCGGTCAGCTCCTCCTTGGTGGAGCGCCAGGTGTAGTAGGTGTAGCTCTGGTTGAAGCCCACCTTGGCGAGCCGCTTCATCACCTTGGGCCGGGTGAACGCCTCCGACAGGAAGATCGCCTCCGGGTGGACCTTTCGGACCTCGGCGATGATCCACTCCCAGAACGGAAATGGCTTCGTGTGCGGGTTGTCCACCCGGAAGGACAGCACCCCCCGGTCCGCCCAGAACAGGAACACGTCGCGGATCGCCTGCCAGAAGGGCAGGTTCGGCCCGTCCTCCAGGTAGTAGCGGAAGTTGACGATGTCCTCGTACTTCTTCGGCGGATTCTCGGCGTGCCTGATCGTCCCGTCGGGGCGCCGTTCGAACCAGTCGGGGTGCTCCTCGATCCACGGATGGTCGGGCGAGGCGTTGAGCGCCACGTCGAGCGCGATCTCGATCCCGTGGTCCCGCGCCGCCGCCACCAGCCGGTCGAAGTCCCTCAGCGTGCCGAGTTCCGGGTGGACCTCGCGGAACCCGCCGTCGGGAGACCCGATGGCATAGGGGCTGCCAACGTCGCCCGGTTCGGCCCGAAGGCTGTTGTTGCGGCCCTTGCGGTTGGTCTCTCCGATCGGGTGGATCGGCGGGAAGTAGAGCGTGTCGAAGCCGAGGTCGCGGACATAGGGCAGATGCGCGATCACGTCGTCGAAGGTGCCGTGATTGCTCCCTTCACCGAGGGAGCGCGGAAAGAGCTCGTACCACGCCCCGAACACCGCTCGCTCCCTGTCGATCCAGAGCGGCAGCTCACGCGGGTAGAGCGTGCGGTTGGCGCGCGGCCCGATCCGGCCCATCAGCGCAAGCGTGTCGGGGTCCATCAACGCGTCGAGCGCGCCGTCACCCCCCACCGCCTCTCTCAGCCCCTTCAGCGCCGCACCGTCCGCCCCGTTCGCGCGAAGCCCGCGGAGAAGCTGCCGCGCCTCGTCGATCTCGACCGACACGTCCTGCCCCGCCGCGACCTTCTTCGCGGTGTCGTGCCGCCAGGTGCCGAAGAGATCGCGCCAGGCGGCGATGGTGAAGCGGTATGCGCCGATCTCCGGTGGGACCATGAGGGTGCGCCAGCGGTCGTTGCCGAGGGGGGCCATGGGGAATGAGGCCGCCTCTCGGCTGCCCTCCTTCCGCAACAGCACCGCGGCGCCGATCACCTCGTGGCCGTCGCCGAAGATGTCGGCGCTGATCTCCAGTTCCCTGCCCACGACGCCCTTGGCGGCGAACCTCCCGGCGTCTACCTCCGGCGCCACGGATTCGATGGCGATCCGGTGTCGTGCAAGGGTTTTCAGATGCGCTTCGGCGGGCGCGTCATCTCGCGGCATGCCCCGGATCCCCGTGCTTCCCTGTCCTGTCTGGTCACGGGGCCAACGGGCCGGGTCGGGCGCAGGTTCCACCTGAAGCGAAGCGCGCGCCGAGTGACAGACGCGCGCTCTTTGGCAGGAACCTGCCGACGACTGAAAACTTGAACCTCATGACGTTTCGGTAACGAGGGAGGCGAGGATGCGGGTCGGACTATCGGGCACGGGGTTCATTGCGCGCGGAATGGCAAGAGCCATCGAGGCGACGGACGGCTTCACCCTGACGGCGGTCCTGACGCGGCGGCCGGTGATGACCTCGCGACAGCACTTCCCGAGCGGAACCCTCACCAATTCCATCGGCCGCCTCGTCGACCGGAGCGACATCGTCATCGAATGCTCGGGCGACGCGATCCATGCGGCAGAGGTGATGGTGGCCGCGGGTCGCGCGGGGCGCCGCATCGTCACCATGAATTCCGAAGCGCAGGTCACCGTCGTCTCGGCGCTCGCCCAGCGGGGGTACTGGATCACCGAGGCGCATGGCGACCAGCCCGGATGTCTGGCCGAACTGGACGAGGAGTCGCGCGACATGTGCTTCCGGCCACTGGCCTACGTCAACCTCAAGGGGTTCCTCAATCTCGATCCGTCGCGCGAGGACATGCATTACTGGAGCGAGCGGCAGGGGCTCGCGCTCCGGCAGGTGACGTCGTTCACGGATGGCAGCAAGCTCCAGATCGAACAGGCGCTCGTGGCCAACGGGCTCGGCGCCCGGATCGCGCGGCCGGGCATGATCGGCGGACGGGCCGACGATCTGGCCGACCTCGGCCACCTGGCGCGCGCGGCCCGCGACCTGGGCGCGCCGATTTCCGACTACGTGATCAATTCGGGCCCGCCCGGTGTCCTGATCCTTGCCGAAAACCCCATCGCGGCGATGCAGGAGGGTTATCTTCCCTTCACGCGTCTCCTCACGAAGGGGGAAGAAGCCTACGTCCTCCTCCGCCCGCATCACCTCGTCCATCTCGAGATCGGCAAGACGCTCCGGCGTCTGAAGCGCGGTCTTCCGCCTCTCCTCAACAACGGCACGCACCCCACGGCGACGGTGGCGGCCGTCGCGAAGAAGCCGATCCCGGCCGGCACGGTGATCGAGCACGCGCTGGGCGGGTTCGAGCTGCGCGGGGAGGCGGTCGAGATCGCCGGTCACGAGGACGCGGTCCCCATCACGCTGCTCGACGGCGCGCGCCTCCGCCACGCCATCGAGCCGGGGCAGGTCGTGCGCACAGGCGACGTCGAGGTGCCGGAGTCGATCGCCGCGGACCTGTACTGGTCCGGTGTCGCGCCGCGTCCTCCTGCACGACGCGAGGCGACACCCGCGAGGAAGGCAGCCTCGCCGCGCGGTCCGAACGCCCTTGGCGCCACCGCGCCGGCCGCGCCCTCGTGACGTCCGGCCGCGCGTGAAGCTGTTCCTGCTGACCGACGACATGGGCGATGGCGGGCCGGTCTGGATGAACATCCTCTGGCCGACGCTGCGCATCCACCGCGAGTGCTTCGACGTCACGCATCTGGAGGTGCCGCGCCATGGGGTGCGGCGCCGGGTGCGCCCGCTCCGGGAACTGGACAGGTGGCGCCGGATGCGCGAACAGGGTCGCCGCTGGGCGGACGAGGTGCGCCGCACCGCCGATCCCGACGGGCCGAACGTCCTGATGGTCTGGGCCGCGGGGACGAACCTCGTCGAGTGGTCGCGCGCGCTCGAGCCGGTGTGGGACCTCTTCTCGCACCGCATCCTCCAGGTGCTGGACACGATGCAGCCCGAGCATGTCCGGGTCGACGACCTGGCGCGGTTCGATCTCGTGACCTGCTTCTGCCAAGACCTCGCCGACGCCTACACCGCGCGGGTCGGCCGGCCGACGCTGTTCCTGCCCGAACACGCCGACACGCTGTCGTTCCACTCCGTCGGCGACGTCCGGCCGCTGGACCTCCTGCTGGTGGGGCGCCGCGACGACCGTCACCACGCGCCGCTCTACGTGCACTTCAACGACCCCGGGCAGGACCGGGTCTTCATCGACCTCGTGACCCGCGGGCAGACCCCCATGACGCGGGAACAGGAGGTTCGTCTCCTGATGTCGGCTTACGCCAAGGCGTCCGCGGTGTTCTGCTACGAACCGGGGGATGTGCCCCGCTTTCGGGGGCGGTCGCCCCTCCTGTCGCGATGGACCCATGCCTGGACCGCAGGCTGCACCGTCTTCGGCACGCGCCCGCGCGGCAGCGGGACCGAGGCACTGATGGACTGGCCGGAATCGACCGTCGACCTGCCGCCGGAGCCGCGCGACGCCATCGCGCTTGTCGAGGATACCCTGTCGGACACGGCGGGCATGGAGCGCCGCCGGCACCGCAACGCGGTCGAGGCCATCCGGCGGCACGACACCCGGGAAAGGATGGCGAGGACACTCCGGCACCTCGACCTGCCGCTTCCGCCCCCTCTCGTCGCCGGTCTTGGCCGCCTGGAGGATCTGGCGGCGCGCATCTCCGCGCGACGCGAGGGAGGTCTCCGGCGCCTGCATCACGGCTGACGAGCGCGCGATCTGCGCGGTCGCGCGCGACATCAGGCCACGCAGAGGCCCCGCGCCTCGGCCCAGCTTCGCGTGTCGAAGTCGAACAGGTGATCGAAGTAGCGCAGCGCCTCCTCGAGCGTCCAGAGCCCGGAGCGGACGCCCGCCCAGTCCGCGGCCTCGTCGCGGTCGATCACGCCCATGCAACGGGCGGGAATGTGCGACTGTCCCAGCGCGTGCATGACGGCCGTCCGATGATGTCCGCCGCCATTGATGAACCGCCGTTCCTGTCCCCGCTTCATCATCCCCACGCAAACCCCCCTGTCTCCGCGGTCGAGCCCGGCGGTCCTGTCGTACCCGTGGTCGCGGATCGCGCGGACGAGCGACAGGAGCCGTGTGAACTCCACGCGTCCCAGCGCCTCGGACACGGGGCCGTGGCCGTTGAAGCCGAACCGCGAGATGCCGAGCACCCGGTGGCCGTGCTCCGACATGTCGCGCGCCTGCCAGAGCTCGGTCAGATGCAGCATGTCGTCCAGCGGACGGTCGCCCCACGGGACCATGTGGTAGGCGTGCGCCGGCAGCCCCCTCAGCCCCCGGGCGGACTCGTCCAGTCCGATCACCGCGCTGGCCGCGTCCTGGGGCTGCCAGACCTTGTAGTAGCGGTCGAGGATCGAGCCCCTGTAGTCAAGGTGCGTGGACCGAACGATCTCCTTCGCGGTTTCGCTGAGCGGATGCCATCGGCGGTGCCCGAAGGCGCGCGCGTTCTCGCAAAGGCAAAGCTCCACGGGACACCAGAACTGCGCGTCCCGTCTCCGAAGGGCCTCGTCCGCGTCGTCGACGAGCGGGGGCGCCTCCACCGGCCTTTCCTTCCGCAATCCTGCCGCGCGGAGCACCGTCCGGACGCGGAACCGGAAGTGTGTCTCGTAGAGTTTCAGGTAGAGCTTCGGCGTCTGTGGCAGCATCCCGTTTTCCATCATGGGCGTCGTCGTCAGACAAATCCCGTCGGCCGGATGTGTTCCCGACCGCGCAGCTTCCGTCAGGGTTCGGCGGCAGGACGGACGGAGACAGGCGCTGTCCGGGAAGGGGTCTCGCTCGCCCGGGGAGTGCCGGAGCTCTGATCCGATCGACTTCGCCGGGATGACCACGAGGCGGGCCTGTTCCGCCTCGCGCGGCGGATTGCAGTCCACGGGGTGTCTCCGATCGGGCAGGCCTGCTATCCCTGATCCATGTCAATGCGCGTCTCGCACCGGATGGCATGGAGAAGCATCCGCGGGCCAGGACCGGGAACCACGCCATGGTCCATGCCTCGGAACGCATGCCGCATCGCCCCCCGGCGGGGCTTTCTCACCCGTGACGTCGGCGCCCACGCTCTGGAACGCCCCTGACCGAAGGACCTGCCATGACCGCTCTC